>Ga0209647_1000708_pt1 | contig 30478 bp, 35 predicted proteins | sample GraSoi_2013_60cm_FD_185827 | JGI IMG/M metagenome (GOLD analysis project Ga0209647, IMG submission 185827) | Grasslands soil microbial communities from the Angelo Coastal Reserve, California, USA - Sample 9_17_2013_60cm (SPAdes) (version 2) | ecosystem: Environmental > Terrestrial > Soil >... | reverse complement strand
CCGGCTTCCCGATCATGGCGCGGGCGAGATCCAAGGTTTCCTCCTCGGCAATCGCAAGGAGTCGCTCAAAGGCCGACATGGCAATCTCCTCTCCGTTCGGCTGAACGCCGAGATGAAAGGCGATTACTCGCAGCCGGGCTTACTGCCAGGCCGATGTTTAGAGCAAATTGATTTGCCTGCTGCATACTTGGTTTATGAGGTTGGAAGTCGTCTCCGCCGGCAGGTACAACGTTAGCCGGGAAGCGGCCCCGTTTCGTACCGGCTTGTTATCGGCCCGATTCCGGCACGATTTAGCAGAAATTATGGTTCTTATCGTACTTAACCATTACAAGTCAACAACTCTTGACGGACTCGATTCGACTTCACGTTTAAGGATTCGCCACCGTGCGACCGCCCGGGCTGTTGTTTGTATCTCTTCCCGTGTCATCCCCTCACCGTTTTCCAGAAATTTAAAGATAACTTCCTACGGCGCAGATTCCAAAATATCGATTCATTTCGTCATGCACAATGATCATTCAAGCTCTCTGTGTAGCGAGATTTCATCATAAAAAGGGGTAGATTGTTCGGATTATGGCATATCAGCTCGGTCCTTCGGGTGGCACTGGAGGTGAACCATTCAGCGATAGTCCGGGAACAATAAATCAGATCATTATCCATCACGGCGCTTACGTGGATAGTATTGAGATCGGTTGGTGCGACGGAACGACATCAAAACATGGTGAGGGCTGGCGGGCCCAATGTAGACACGTTTGTCCTGAATCCAGGTGAGCATTTAACCGCGATTGACGGAACAATCGGCAACCTGCCTGATGATGGCGGACCATATGTAGTTTCGATCAGATTCGTGGTGAGCACAGGGAACACAGTGCGTCAGTCGGCAATTCTGGGCGCGGATCACGGCACGTCCGGGTTCCAATACACAGCTCCGCCCAATGCGTCGATCGTTGGCTTCTTCGGCCGGTCGGGAAAATATCTAGATGCGATCGGAGTTTTGTTGCAGTAGTCGCAATACCGAATCGGGTCACGATTCCCTGTAGGTGATCGGAATGGTAAACACTCCACTAACGGACGGTTTGAAGTTCCATTGATTCATCACCCAGCGTTCTGCAGACTGCGCCAGCCATAGCGGTGAATCCGACACTGTTTTCGTCTCGCTAATCACACCTTGCTCGACCCGGACGCGAAGCAGAACCTTTCCGCTGACGTGCATTTTCAAGGCAATGGGCGGGTATTCCGGTGTTGGACATTTCAGCGTAACACTATTGGCCGGGATTCCGACGACAACCATTGGACCCATCTCGGTCGCCTGGGATACCAACGCAGGAACCAACCAGAAAGCGGCAGTTGCGGCAACTGCAACAAGGCTACGGTAGAACTGATTTTTTGACATGTGGATCCTTAACTTTGGCGTACATAAGCACCGATGTTGGAGCAGCAGGCCGCTTACTGCCCGAGTTGCCGTATTCCTTGTCCGAGCGGAAAGTTAGGAAGAAACCCTCATCGAGAAATAAATCAGCTCGGCCGCACCTGGCATAACTCGCCATCGCTACTCGATGTGCTGTTTGCCACGGCAAGCCTAACTTTTTACTAGCGCTGTGAGACCGGCTATCGAAAGCGTCGTCAGAACCCAACCGTTGCTCTAAAGCATACCCGTCTTGATTCTTGTCGAACGACTTTTGCCGAGTTCGAGAAGATCGTCAACGAAGGTCGTATTCAGCATTCCTCTCTTATGTTTAGCCAATCTCGGCCTCTAATTCTTTGAACGCTTCCAATAATTCCCGCGCCCGGTCGGCTGGATGAGAGGCAAAGGAATCGCGACCGATTGCCTCTAGGCGTGTCACATTCAAAAAACAGGAAGCCAGCGCATCAACGTTGTAAATCTGTTGCTTCTCCAATGCTCTCCGGTCCCACGGCATACCTTGCAAAATAGCTCGATTAGCTGCCAGCCTTCTCGTGTATTCGTTGCCTTTGCGGAAAGAGAATTCTTGCTGTGCACGTGTGAGCACGTCTTCCAACGGCCGCAAGAATTCGGGTTCTTGCGCCTGGATCTGCTCTAAGCGAATTCGGTTCGCTTCAATTGAAGCTTCGGCGTCGACCAGTGACTTTTTCAAGGTGGCAATGGATGCCTCACTGGAACGCAGATCGCTTTTCTGTTGCTGCGCTTGGGCTAAAGCAAGGTTCGCTTCCCGCATTTGGCTTGCCCACTCTTGATAGACTTCAAGCGCATCGGTTAAAGCAACCCGGTGTTTACCTTGGACTGCGGCGGCCTTTAAGTCCGCCGATTCTTCTACGGCCGCTCTAGCAGCAGCGCGGGCGGCTTGCAACTCTCTGATCCGTTGCCGAAACATTCCAATTTTCTCCTCGCGTTCGATCCGCATCGCTTCGATCACCGTCATTTCGCGGCTACCGATAATGATCGTCTTTTCCGGCCGAATCATCCGGTAGGCCGACTCGAATCCGATCAAGAGATGATCGAGCGGTCCGTCCGGATCGAGCGCGAGGAGTTCGTCATCCGTCCACTTGCGCATTCCGTGAACGACAGGTTCCTGCCGGGGTAGAGATTGCCAGGGCATACCTATTATACTCCCAATCCAGCGCGCAAGTGAAATTCGAAATCGATCGCCTCGACCAACCGTTACTTACTACCAGTTTCCCGCCAAAATCGTATGGCGGCCAGAATCCACTTCCTTTCTGTGCTCCGTACCGGAATGGAGCGCTCGGCGGCGGCTGCCGAAACGGCTGCCTGGTCACAGGATTGATCGCTCCATAATTGCCGTTAGATTCGTCCGACAGAATACCGAACGGATATCGCCCCTGCCCAAGCCCGATCACAGTAGTATTCCTTGATTCACCACTGGCGATAAAAACGACCCCCAAGGGGGCATCCGGCCGTTACTTCCATAAACGAACGGTCGTCACATTACTCGCGTTGGCGAATCGTACTGGAAATCGGTCGCACCAGATGCAAGAATTCTTCGGTACTCTAAGGGTCGACCCGATCACGGGATTTCTGCTGGCGACAAAAACATCAACCTAAGAAAAACTATGGCATACCAACCTCTATATACGGCCGTGGCAACCGCCACTGGTGGAAGGGACGGACACGTTGAAAGTTCTGATGGCATTGTGAAGCTCGATTTGAGTGTACCTCGTGAAATGGGTGGACCAGGCAAACCCGGTGCATCGAATCCCGAGCAATTGTTTGCTTCCGGGTACTCTGCATGTTTCGCCGGTGCAATTGGTTTTGTGGCTAACCAACAACACAAAAAGCTCAGTGATATCCAGGTAACGGCTAATGTCACATTCGGTAAGGTCGACGAGAAGTCCACATACAACGCGGATGGGAAGACTTATCCTTTGCCAGGATTTCAGCTCGCGGTTCGGCTTGATGTCCATCTTCCGGGCGTCGACAAGGCAGAGGCAGAAAAGCTCGTCGAACAAGCACATCTAGTCTGTCCGTACTCCAGGGCGACTCGTAACAACATCGAGGTCAAACTCGCCGTCGTGTAGGCCAATTTGCCGCTCAAACGCGAATATCCCTACGATGCCCAGCGGATGCGCATTCAGGGCGATGTTCGGTGCGCATGCGGGTGAACCCGGCCGTATGATGAAGGTCAGCGGCACCGCAAATTCGCCTTATCTGGCCGGCGTTTCTGAATGGTTGGTCCGCCGGACCTTCATGTGACAGTCGACGATGCCTCATGGCGCTGGGCGGATGCAATGACAAATGTGACTGTGCCTTTGTCAAGGGTGTGGTGGTTCGCGTCCTCCAGATTCAATGAGCACTTTGCGCGGACCGGGGGGAAGACCCATCAGGATGATGTTTCGGGCGCAGTCTTTTTAGGATCACTGGTTCCAGTGGTTTCGCCAACACGGATTTGGATTTGCAGCTCAAGAAACACAGCATCCATCAACTCATCGTCATCGGACTCATCGCGCATACGTGTGTCGAGGCGACCGTACGCTATGGCGCTAAGCTTGGCTACGAGGTCACGATGGTGAAAGACCCGACCGCGAGTTACTCGGATGAGGAGATGCACGCCGCTCTCGACATCAATATCCCAAACTACGCCAGTGCCATGAAGGTCTAATCCAACTTCATCGTGAGCTCGAAGTCGGTTATTGCTGCTTGGTCACGATTACTAATGGTAACATCACGGAGACCAATAAATTTCGTACCGACTCGATGTGCGATCTGCTACGACAAGCCTAACTCTTTACCGGCCCGTGAGACCGGCTATCCAAAGTGTCGTCAGAACCCAACCGGCGCTCTAAAGACGCATAATTAACAGAAAAGCGAGATTCTGATAAATACGTCAATTTGCGTACTGCGTTTTGCAAAAGGCCTTTCGCCGTCAAAGCGCCGGGGAAGTCGCGTGGGAAAGCCGGTGGGTTGCAGAGTTACAACCCGCTACTAGAGAGCCTTTCGTCTGAATCGTCACTAACCGCTTTCCTGATTCCGGACTCTGGCATCCAAACTGTCTGCTGCGCCGACCTCGCGGAACTTGCAAGCTTCCTCGAGGGAAATCACGCCGGCGGCGGCTTCTTCGACCGCTTTCTTAAACAGTGTGGTTTCTCCTTTGGTTTCCAATATTCGGCGGAGTTGAACGGCTGGCGCTTGTTCCTGAATGGCAATCTTCACTTCGTCATCGACGATAAGCGCTTCAAAGATTGCTTTTCGTCCGCTGACGCCGGTCTGCCGGCAGAAATCACATTTGCGTCCACGACGGAGAGCGCTCGCTCCGTTCAGCCAATTTGGATGAATTCCTAATCGGATAAGCCGCTCCGCCGATGGAACCGGTTCTTCGATGTAACAGCGGGGACAGACCTTTTTCACCAAGCGCTGCAAGATCGCCATCTTCAAGCTATCGGCAACCATGAAAGGTTGAGCTCGAAAAAGGAAAAAACGGCTAGGCACCTCGCAGACAGAGTTAGTATGCAACGTCGAAATGGCCCGATGCCCTGACGAGGAAAGGCGCATGAGAGCGTCCGCGCTTTCCTCGTCACGAATCTCTCCCATCATGACATTGATATATGTGCAATAATAGCTACGTTGCCAAGTGCCTAAGCCAGCATTCTCGTACATCAGGTTCAGCAGCAGCGAGCAATCCAAGGGCGACAGTCTACGCCGCCAAACTGCGCTGGCCGAGGAATACGCTCAGAGACATGGTTTGCAACTCGATCGTGAACTGACCTTTCGTGACCTTGGGATCAGTGCCTTCACCGGCAAGAACAAAACTGAAGGCGCGTTGGCCGCGTTCATCAAGGCTTGCAAATCCGGCAGGGTAAAGCCGGGAAGCGCACTTTTGGTCGAATCGCTCGACAGATTGAGCCGGGAGCAAGTCCGCAAAGCATTACGTCAACTGCTTGAACTGATTGACGACCATGGCATCGAGATTCACACACTCGCTGACAATCGCATCTACGGTCCCGGCACTCAGACCGAAGAGCTAATCATTTCAATAATCGTCATGTCCAGAGCCCACGAAGAATCTGAGCGTAAAAGCCAGCGCGTTGGTTCAGCATGGAGAAATAAAAAGACTTTTGCTGCCAACAACCCTGGAATCGCGATAACCGCAAAAGTACCCGCATGGATTCGCGCAGAGAAGGGAAAGCGTTTTCAACTGATTGAGAAACGAGCTAAGGCTATCAGACAGATTTTCTTCTATTCACTCAATGGTCTGGGTGCCCAACTCATCGCCCAATATCTGAACGACAAACATGAGTCATTCACGGACTCTGGTAAAGGCTGGCACAAATCCTATGTCGAAAAAATTCTCGTAAACCCGGCCACCTACGGAGCATTTCAGCCTCATCGAAGATTACCAGATGGAAAGAGAGAAAAAGAGGGCGATTTAATTTTAGATTACTTCCCCGCTGCGATCGACTTCAAAACTTTTAAAGCGGTACAGGAAGCGCGTAAAAGCCGGTATCGCAAACGGAAAGGGAAATCCGACGCTAAGATTAATAATCTCTTTGCTGGTCTTCTTACGGACGCGGACCTACGGCTGCGGATGACTTTCTATTGGAAAGGGAACGAACTCATCACCGACTCTTACCGATTTCGGAGAAAGCCCAACCGAATCAGCTACTCTATTTTTGAAGATGCTTTCCTGCATTTCCTAGACGCTTTGGACTGGCGGGCATTACAAGGCGGCACTGAAACTGCCGAACTAAAGACAGCGAACAGTCGCCTAAACAAACTTCTTTTGGATCGCGAGAAAAACCAGAAAATGCTGGACCGCCTGACTAGGCTTCTACTGGCTGATGACGAACCGCCAAAGACGTTACTTACTCAGTTGAAAGAATCCGAACATAACGAACATGAGCTCATTCGAGAAAATGAAGCGCTTTCAGCAGAAATAGCTCGTCTAAAATCACAACAGCGTCTAATCGCTGATCCCGCCGAACTGAGAGTTGCTCTAAGAAACTCAACCGATTTAGTCACTCGCGCACGGCTTCGAGAGGAAATCAGAAAACGACTCTCCCAAATCAACCTGTACTTTCGATTCACGCCCTTAATCATCGCAGACATTCAGTTTGTAAACGGAAGCAAGCGACAGGTCGTGTTCTGGCCGAAAGAACAAAAGGCGTACGTGATTCCCACTGAAGCGAAAGAGCTGCTAACTCAGCCCCTGGAAAAAGGAGTTATTTACCTTTATTGATCCCGCACCCGAAGCCCCAATGCTGGATGGCCTCATAATTGCCATCTCGTGGCGAGATATCAGTAAATCAAAGCGGCCAGTGATGAACCGGCGAAACGCTGTCAAGTAATAGCCATAGCACGCGCAGTGCGGAGTAACCGCACAGTGTCGCGGTGGCCTGCGTGTGATCCATCTGTAAACGTAGTTTAATGCTGGGTCCTTGGGAACAGCCACCCGACCCAAAGCGCAGCGTCGACCACTTCGACGACCAATTGCCAAAGTCCCACCCGATCCTCGGACGACTCCAATCCACGGTGGTTAGCCCATTCCATCAATGCCTCAGCTGCACTAGCGTCATCAACATCGGCGGGATCAGGTCCTAATTCTTGCCGCAGCAACGCGCGGGCGCTCTCAATGGATTCCTCAGTACTCTCTTTGAACATCGCATTGACAGTTTCTGGGTCACGTTCCAGCAGTTCCTCGGCCCAGCAACGAGCATGGCGCACCAACCTGGCCAGCCATCGAGTCGTTGCGGAGTGATCCTCTTCGCGAATTCCCTCTGCCATGACGCGATCGTTCATAAATCGCAGCACCAAACTTTCCTCGATGCTGCCTGGGGAATACTTCGACCGCGCAATCCGCAGCAATGGATGTTCCTCAGCTTCGCCGCCGCGCCCGTTGTCTCGAAGGTTTTCGGGATTGTCGATAATATTGCGCATAAAGGGCAAACGAAGCGTCAGCGCCAATTGGCCAAACGTCTCTAGGAATCGCTCCTTCGACATCGCAATACCGCCGAGTCCGGTAAAGTTGATTGATCCCTCCCACGCGAACATGAAAGCTTTGAACTCTTCGCCTAAGTTTTTCGCATTCAGTTGCAGCTGCGCAAACTCGCGCGCTTCAGTAATTGTTATTCGTCGGGGCTGCTGCTCAGTTTCAATTCCCTTTAGACCCTTCGCTATAAAGTCAGGCAATCCTGCCATTTCATTTTTGACGCGCTTCCAAGGGTCCCCGGGAAAGTGACGCAGCTTATCCCACGCCTGACCACAATCATCGAACGACTGTAGAAGTTCGACAAATAAGTTCTGTGCGAATTCATCGGAATAAAGAGCACTTGGCATCAAAAGCGTTGGACACGCACCAAACGGAAGTGAGAAGAATGCGCGCAAATCTGGTAGCGAAGGCGAGGTTTCACCGAAGGTAACAATACCAACTTCATAGCAGCTCTGGCTGAACGGATTTAGCATGAGATGCAGCAAAGCGCGGCGTTCACCGACCGATCCAAAACCGCTCGCAACCAGTGCATTCATAGTGGGTCCCATTGGATTAATGATTCCGAGCGCAAACAGCGTCGTGAACCCTTCTTGACCCACAGAATCTAAGTCCATTTCAATGGAATCAGAATGGCGATGAAAAACAAATCCGGCGCTCATAAGCCGACGATCTCGCTGAATAAAGGGTTAGTGTCTAGCTAAATATGGCACTTTGAACGTCTTAGCCCGCGGCATTGAGCGAGGAACTCAGCGTTTTGTCTTTCGGTATCCGACATCAACCGGTTAACCTGTTCGAAAGTGAGGCCAGGGCCCACTCAAATTTCTGAAATTGCCGTTGGATGTCAGGAGTGTTAAGGGAACATCACCCCATAGCTAGATGGTTGTCCTTCTAGGTACCTGACCTCGCGCAAGTGCAGTCGGATAGTAATACTGACATCTGATTGTGAAATTACCAGTACTGTTGGTTCCTTCTTCAGAGAAAAGTTCCTTTTGAATCTCCTTACCTCTAAAGACGCCCCATCCTCGGGACCGTGCGCCGGCCTCGCTCCGGCGACACGCGCGCATCGCCGGGTAGCCAGTGGTGAAGCAGTGTTGCGGTCGGCCCCGAAAGGGCGACTACTCCGTGCAGATGTTGCGGAAGCATTACTGGGAGGTGGTGGACGGGGAGACGGCGGAGAGGTACTGGGCTATTCGGCCGCCAAAAATCTACTCCACGCGCTCTGGGACTTGCTGTCGGTGCCAGAGAATCTGGTTAAGCTCTTGGCCGCGCGGCAACCCGCGGCGCAACAAATCGCCGCACACGGATACCTGGATGCCCCTTTCGAATTAGAGGCGGAAGCGAAGGCTGTTAAAGCATGTCGGGATGCAGGAGTTCGGCCTTTTTTAACCTTTCCTGATCTCCATAACCGAATTATCCTGAGTGCCTTCGCAAAAACCATCCCAGACTTTAGACCGTCCGGACAACGCGTCCAACAGCCTGTGTCCTTCGTCGACGGTGCCCGACGTAGCCAGCATCAGATCGCCAACGCTTTCAGCAATGCGTCGCGGGCATCGAGGTAGTAGTGGATGGTGATCTTAGCCGCCAGATCGTCGGGCAGGTCGTTCAACTGTCGGCGGCTGCTGATCGGCATCACAATACTGGCTGCACCTTTCTCTATGGCAATTTCAACGACGGCGACTGGATTGAAAATTGTTTCGACGGAACCGCCCAAGTTTAGACCTCCGGTGATAACGAAACCGCCCTTGATACTCTTCTGGAGCAACGACGAGCAGAGAGCGAGAAGCACACCGACGCCGACGCCAGCGCCGCTCTTCGCACCGTCAAATGCGCGCAATTGAACCGAAAACTCGTGATCCATTTTTTTGTGCAAGGACAGCACCCCGTCAGTGCATCGCAATTCTTAAGGGAGCAAACAGCTGGAAATAAATGTGTGGCGCTTGTGGCTGAGAAAGCGCTATTTGAATGCGATGGTAGAGAGAAGACCCGGGCGCTTCAAAATCGGCCAAGGGAATGATGTACTTGACGAATGGATAGACCGGTGCGGTTCGGAGATCTACGTTATTTTGGAATTTCATATCGATGAAGCAGGCCAGATGTCTCTGGCGAACGTGCTGGCAATCTCCCAAGCCGCCACGAGCTCGGTGTTACTTGGCGATCCGCAACAACTCGATCAGCCCCAGAAGGGTATCCATCCGCCAGCTGCGGAGGGCTCCGCTTTTGATCGCCTGTTGCGGGGACACGCGACCGTCACCCCCGACCAGGGACTCTTCTTGACCGAGATCCAGCGGTTGCACCCGGGCATTTGCGCGTTCACCTCTGAGCTCTTTTATAACCGTCGACCGCGCCTCGCCCTGAGAACCAGCGGCAGCGCCTCAACACTGAAGGTCCGCCTAGCGGGACAGGGCTCCGCTTCGCCCCGGTTGCTCACTCCGGAAGACAGAGTGAGTCCCCGGAAGAGGTTGAGCGGATCTCGCAATTGATTGACGGCCTCGTGAGGCAGGGGAGTACCTGGACGGATCGTAAGGGCGAACCCCAGAGTCTCAAGCTGGAACATGTGCTCGTTGTGGCCCCGTACAATGCGCAGGTAGCCGCGTTGCGTAAGAGACTCCCAGCGGGTGCCAGGGTCGGAACGGTAGACAAGTTCCAGAGACAGGAGGCGCCGGTTGTTTTTTATTCGATGACGACGTCAACCCCAGAAGACGCGCCGAGAGGCATGGAATTCCTCTATAGTTTGAACAGGCTTAATGTCGCCGTATCGCGGGCGCGTTGTGTTGCTGTCCTTGTTGCCTGTCCGGCTTTGTTCCAAGTCGAATGTAAAACTCCGCGGCAGATAATGCTCGCGAATGGGTTCTGCCGATGTCTCGAGATGGCCATAGTAATTTGAGAGCGCGATCGAACAGGGTGAACGACGTTCGTGAGCTTTTGACAGACTTTGCCTGGCGTCGAAACTTGACTACGAAGGATAAAAAAAGGGGTTGTTTCTATATATTAACGACGCTGCTTGGTAACATAGTAAAACCGGAGGGCGCAGAATAAGATGCCTCAAGATATTTCCTCGCGATTGCGCGGTACCGGCCATGTGCCTGCGCCGCAGTGGGTTATTGAACGTGTTTCAGTCCCAATTGGCAAACAGCGCCTAGAAGCCAGAAAGCCGGCGGATCTCACGATCTGGCCGGACGTATCGTCCGGAGTCTCAGACCGAGATGTCCAAAAGTTTTGGGCCGAAGCATCCAAAAAATACGCTAATTCATGTCAATGGGACGAGTCTTCGGTAAGAGGAAGTGTTGCTATTGGCTTGAAAGGCGGCGGTGCGATTGACCACGACATTGCCGTCACAATTGAACGCTCTGTCCAATCAACCTATCAAAAAGTGGTCGATTCCCTAAGCGCCGAGATACGGCGAAACAGCCGGCTATTTCCAGCTGCTTACGGGGTCGTAGGATTGTTACAACCGTTAGACTCTCCAGGAACTCGCCCGGGATTCAGCTTACTGATTTCCGGCCCGCACGGTGGGTCCGAGGCGGCTCGGGTGTTTCTTCACGCATTCGGAGAGCGAGGTATTTCGGGACTTCTCGCGCGTCAAATCGAGGAGGATCAGTATGGTATAATCCGAGGTCTCTTTCTTCCAGAATGGTTCTGCCACTTTGGTGATAGAAACGGAGGAATTGATTGGAACGTCTGGAAGACTGTTGCCCCGTCCGATTTCGAAAAGCATTTCTATGAGGCTATGCTTGTGTGGAGCGATGAGATACTGAAAACACTTCATCACCTCCAGGAGAAAGCACGTCTTAACATAGAGAGTATTTCCTTAAACTCCTATTCAGCCATCACCCTCGTCGACACTGATGAGAAAACTACGCGCAACGAGATTTCTCGCCTCAAGGAGCCAGCGGGTTTTTCTGCGGCTGAGGTTTTTGCGCATTATCTTAAGAAGCGCCTTCGACAGCCGATGCCATAGTGACCTACCTGAATTCGATGCCTGTACCTGCAGAAATTTCCCTCGCCGCCCTTGAATCTCACCTCTGGGAAGCGGCGAATATCCTACGTGGTTCGGTGGACGCCGCGGATTTCAAAACGTACGTTTTCCCGCTATTGTTCTTTAAACGCATCTCGGATGTCAGAGATGAGGAGTATCAAACCGCTCTCGCGGAATCCGGCGGTGACGAGGAGTACGCCCAATTCCCGCAGAACTACCGTTTCCAAATTCCCGAGGCTTGCCACTGGGAGGACGTGCGTACTGTTGCGATCAATGTCGGCCAAGCGTTGCAAACGGCGGTGCGCGGAATCGAGAAGGCAAACCCGGAAACGCTGTACGCTATATTTGGTGACGCGCAGTGGACGAATAAGGACCGGTTGTCGGATTCGCTGCTCCGTGACTTGATTGAACACTTTTCTCGTATCAATCTCGGCAACCAGGCCGCACGAGCAGACATTCTCGGGCAGGCGTACGAATACCTAATCAAGAAGTTTGCCGACGCCACGAACAAGAAAGCTGGCGAGTTCTACACACCTCGATCGGTGGTGCGGTTGATGGTCAATATCCTCGATCCGAAAGAGGGCGAATCCATCTACGATCCGGCCTGTGGGACAGGCGGAATGTTGTTAGAAGCCATCCATCACGTGAAGAAGAAGCACGGAGACGACCGTACGCTTTGGGGCAAACTGTTCGGACAGGAGAAGAATCTCACCACCTCTGCAATCGCTAGAATGAATCTCTTCCTGCACGACTCTTCGGATTTCCGAATCGTGCGCGGCGACACTTTACGTAACCCAGCGTTCTTCTTCGGCGATAATCTTGCCACGTTCGACTGTGTTATTGCCAATCCGCCGTTCTCACTCGAGAAATGGGGTGTCGAGGCTTGGGCGAGCGATCCACACGGCCGCAACTTTGCGGGGATGCCACCTGACAAGAGTGGCGACTATGCTTGGGTGCAGCACATGATCAAGAGCATGGCGCCGAACACGGGCCGCATGGCCGTGGTGCTGCCGCATGGTGCGCTCTTCCGGATGGGGAAAGAAGGAGAGATTCGTAAGAAGATTCTTGGTATGGACCTCCTTGAGGCCGTCATCGGCCTGGGACCCAACCTATTTTACGGCACCGGCTTGGCTGCCTGCATCCTCGTTTTCTGTGAGCGTAAGACGAATGACCGGAAAAAGAGGGTGCTCTTCGTCGATGCCTCCAAAGAGTTCAAGGCGGGACGTGCGCAGAACGAACTCCTGCCTGCGCATATCGAAGGCATTTATCAACTATATCGTGATTATACGGACGTGGAAGGCATCGCCCGCGTTGTCACAATCGAAGAGATCACTGGCAATGATTACAACCTCAATATCACGCGCTACGTCGAGCCGAAGGTTGAGCAGGAGCTAATAACAGCGGACGAGGCGCTGCGGCGGCTGAAAGACAGCACTGAAGAGGCGTTTCTGGCAGAAAACAATCTCCTCGAGATGCTGAGCAGAGAAGGAATTTTGATTCCAATCGAATGATGCTTTACCGGCCACGAAGTCGAATTACCAGAGTCCCGATAATGCAGGGTCCTTGTTCCTTGATTTGTCGCAATGAGAATCTCGCAACAACAGCTTGAATCATACCTCTGGGGCGCAGCGACGCTTCTGCGTGGGACGATAGATGCGGGTGACTACAAACAATTCATCTTCCCTCTATTGTTCTACAAGCGTTTGTGTGACGTGTTCGATGAGGAGACGGAAAGCGCGCTAAAAGAGTCCGATGGTGACGTAGTGTTCGCCGCCTTCCCGGAAAATCATCGCTTCCAGATTCCGTCTCCAGCGCATTGGCGCGAGGTCCGTAGGGCGACGAAGAACGTTGGTGCAGCGCTTCAATCAGCCATGCGCACGATCGAGACCGCCAACCCGGATAAGCTTTATGCCATATTCGGTGACGCACAATGGACGAACAAGGACCGGCTCTCCGACGCCATGTTACGTGACCTGGTCGAGCATTTCTCCTCGCTCGAACTCACTGTAGCCAACCTGCCCGAGGACGAGCTGGGCCAAGGCTACGAATACCTCATCAAGAAATTCGCCGACGATTCGGGCCACACAGCCGCCGAGTTCTACACCAACCGCACTGTTGTTCATCTAATGGCCGAGATGCTCCAACCGCAGCCCGGCGAATCCATCTACGACCCGACCTGCGGCTCGGGTGGCATGTTGCTCTCGTGCGTCGCCCAACTTCGCCGCAAGGGTAAAGAATGGCGCAATGTCCACCTTTACGGCCAGGAACGAAATCTCATGACGTCCTCCATTGCGCGGATGAACTGCTTCCTGCATGGCATCGAGGACTTCCGCGTCGAGCGCGGCGACACCCTCTCCGAGCCGAAGTTCGTACAGGGCGACCGCCTGCAACATTTCGACGTGGTACTGGCCAATCCGCCCTATTCCATCAAGCAATGGGACCGCGAGGCCTTTGCGAGTGACCCTTGGGGACGCAACCTATACGGCACACCTCCCCAAGGCAGAGCCGACTATGCCTTCTGGCAACACATTCTTTGCAGCCTCGCGCCCGCCACTGGTCGCTGCGCCATCCTGTTCCCTCATGGCGTACTTTTCCGGGAGGAGGAAGCAGAGATGCGGCGCAAAATTGTCGAAGCCGACCTCATAGAATGTGTCCTAGGTCTGGGACCAAACCTTTTCTATAACTCCCCGATGGAAGCTTGTGTTATCATCTGCCGCATGGCAAAGCCCAACGCGCGGAAAGGCCGTATCCTCTTCGTCAATGCCATCGACGAAGTGACCCGCGAACGCGCCCAGAGCTTCCTAACAGACGACCACATCGAGCGCATCGTAAAAGCATACAAGCAGTTCAAGGACGAATCCGGATTCGCCAGGGTAGCCACGTTGGAGGAAATCCGAGCCAATGACGGCAAGCTGAGCATTCCGCTATACATCACACTTGTCACCGCGTTATCGAGCCCCGAGAAAACGGTCAGGCGGCCTGATCTTCTGGCGATGCTTACCGATTGGCTGGAATGTTCCCGACAACTGCGAGCGTCACTGAGCAGAGTTTGTGCAGCAGGCGGCGACGCTCGGGCTGTGCCAGGCGTAAATCCCGACTGGTCCAAACTCCCGCTCTTTCAGCGCAAAAGGTGGACCCGCGTTCGCTTTGGTGATGTGGTGGAAAACCTCAACGAGACACAAGGTAATCCCGCCGACGCCGGGCTGGAGCGGTTTATTGGTCTGGAGCATATCCAGCCCGGATCGCTCCACATCAAGGCGTGGGGCAACGTGGCAGATGGCACGACATTCACGCGGCGGTGTCGGCCTGGGCAGGTGCTCTTTGGGAAGCGCCGGGCCTATCAGCGCAAGGTGGCCGTGGCCGAGTTCGAGGCAGTGGTGTCCGGCGATATCTACGTGCTCGCGCCGAAGAACGACGGCCTCCTGCCGGGACTCCTGCCGTTCGTCTGCCTATCAGAGCGGTTCTTTCAGTACGCAGTCGGGACTTCCGCCGGCTCGCTCTCGCCGCGCACCAACTGGAGCAGTCTCGCCAGCTTTGAGTTCGAGCTCCCGCCGCTCGGACAGCAGCGCCGCATCGCTGAAATCCTCTGTGCGGTGGATGAGACAATTGAGAAAAATCGGCGTTTATTGATGGCCCAGGGCGATGCCTTGCGAGCAGCTTTCGAATCGCACACAGGTAATTGCGAGGAGAAGACTTGGCCATTGGTTAAAATGGAATTCGTTGTGAAACGATTTATCGATTACCGGGGGAAGACACCGACTAAGACGATTGACGGTGTGCCGCTAATAACGGCGAGAAACGTGCGTGAGGGTTATCTCTCCGAAGAGCCGCGCGAGTTCATCTCAGCGGAGGACTACGATTCGTGGATGCGGCGAGGAATCCCGACTCACGGTGACGTTCTTATCACAACGGAAGCTCCCTTGGGCAATGTGTCGCGGGTTCCAAATTATCAGTTTGCGTTGGCGCAGCGAATAATCTGTCTCTCACCGGACCCAAAAGTAGTTGATCCCTCGTTCTTCTACTGGGCCATCCAATCATTGCCGGTCCAGAGGCGGATTCGGCAGGCTGCAAATGGAACGACAGCTTTCTTCAGCGAGACCGCGACCAAGGAGATTGTGGAATCTCACGGCGTCGTCTTTAAGCTCCGCCAAAAGCGAAGTTCACAATGCTTCCCGAACCCCTGGCATGACATCGCCCGCCGGTATCAGCGAACCAGGAAGGTGCACCGTAGAACCCGGCGCAAGAACACTGATGGCATCAATCGCCAAATCCACAGCCTTGCATTCCGGGATTTGTGAAATAGCCGTGTTGACTTTCGGCTCGAGGACTCCCCGATAAAAAGGGGAGTGATCGCTTCCCCCGAAAGATAATTACTCTTCACACAAAACCAGGGACAATTCTTTCGGTCCAGCAGTCCTCACACAATCGGCGTGGGTGCGTAGAGTCGCTCGTTCGCGACGTGTAAAAACTCATCGAGCGTGATCCACAGCGCGCGGGCTTGGCGGGTCGACCGCTCATACGTCGTGCAGTGGGACGCAGGCGGGGAACTGGTGCGCGCGTAGCGGCAACTGTTCGAACTCTCTCTCCGAGATCTGCGCCATGGTCTGCTCCTTCAGGAGCGCGTTGAGTTTTGCGGGGCTAGCTAGCTATGGGGCTAGTTAGGTCGCGAGCTGGATGAGTCAGCAAAGAGGTAGTCGGCATCCACGTCCTTTTGACCCGCTCGCTTTTTGGCGACGGTATTCCGGCCGTCATCGACGTGTTCATTTTGGGGAATGCCTTTGCTGATCCAGGAAAATAGCGGTACGGCTCGCTGAGACAAGACCTTCGTAACTTAGTCTCTCAGATCAAAGCAACTGCTAGGACTTTTTCGAGAATGGCTCACCGAGAAAGCTGGGAAGATCTGAAAGAGGCATTCCGCTGGTGAAAGCCTTAATTTGTTTCAGCGAAATTTCCTCAAATTTTAAAGAATCTTGCTCGACAGATTGCTCCAGTAGTTTCTTTCCTGCGTCAGGCCATAACAGCGCGAGGTTATATCCGAGTTCGGCCGCCGTTGTGAGACGTTCGTATACGGCAAAATTGTCGTAAAGATCCCTCCTTTCGCACTCAGGCCAGGGATTCCAAGTCGTGCCGCCGAATTCGCCGAGGAAGGCACCTTTGATTCGAGCGCGGTGTTTGGGAGGAGTTTGCCGCTGGTCGAACAGCCGGATTCCGCGAAGCTGCGAAACCTTCGCCCAAAGGGTACCCGGAGGATCCGGATAATAATGTACCTGAGGCCATTTTCCGGTCACCAGCCTGCATAGCGCTGAAGCCGTTGCGTGACCCACAGTGCTGACAAAGCCGTTCTTGTCGATGTGTGTGATGCATTCCCCAAGGAAAAACCTCAGCTCTTCCTCTCTTATGCTTTGGTGTTTAACCTCCCATTCAGGCTCGTTAAAAGCGTCAAACGCAAGTATGGCACTACGTTGTTTAGCGCTAAATGAATCCAGGATTTTATCAAGCGTTCCAGATAAGAACTTCTGTCTAGCATTGTCATTGATCGCGATGTTGACCCGTCCTCCGCCAGTATTTTGCTTTAGAACCGCAGTATCCAGACCGGCGAAGACGCCGAAGTCAAAGAGTACCGGTATAAGCTGCAACCCCGTATTGTCGGCTGAATCGCACAGGAAGTGAATTCTGTCGAGATAGGCCTGGCTTATTTCTTCGGGCGGATCGAACTCATAGTCGCTTGAGGCGGGGCGGCGGCGGAGCCTCCGTTCACTCAAACGAGGTTGATTCCCGTACTGCGCTCCATTTGCGAAAAGCCAAATCCTGACCACAGACACGCCAATCCTTTGGAGCTGAGCGAAGTTGCGTGGGAGTGATTCTCGCCATTGGTATCCTGGGTCGAGTTTGCCCTGTTCCAGACCCACAAAGCTGGACCAATGATTGCATGGCCACGCGTAGTTCACTCCAACGTTCATAAAAGCTTTTCAGTACCCCATCTGGAAGTGTTGCAAGTTTGGAGGCTCGACCGGATAAGCTGAGCTGATGCAGCTCGGCATACTTCAGCGGATTGATTTGCAAAATCCTGGCCGAAGGTCATTAATGGCTGACGCTAATAGCAAACAAGCGTATAAGAGGCAAGGCGCGATCGTTCTTCGGTACCCCGGTACCACCGCTGCCATCGGTGCGTCGCTGAACCCGCCAAAAGCATCGGGGCGTTTGCTGATGAGATCGCCAGCACGTTGATGTGCCGGGGCGTTAGCGCCCGAATCCAATCCGGATGCTCTTTTTCGAGGTATTTTCTGACCTCGTTATAGTTATGTAAGCGAGTGCCCACTGCGGTAGTGTATCTCCAAAACGGCTCGCGAAACCAGCCTCTTGCAAATGGTTCCGACCCGCCGATTTAGGTTCGCCTTGTTGTCCGTTGAACGAAAGGCAGAGTGCTGCAAGAAACTACCAAAGAGGTAGTCGGAATCCACGTCCTTCTGAGCCGCTCGCTTTTTGGCGGCGGTATTCTGCGTAGCTTCCTTTGGCGCGTTTTTCTAGCGAAACCGACTTCTGCTCGCGCGCGATTCTGATGGCTTCGCAAAACGAAGCCTCAATTTGGGTCTCGTCAAGCTCAAAGAAGTACTGGCGGAACAGGTGGACGACACTGATGGGCGACAGGGTTACGTTCTGGAGATCCTCGCGGCTTTTGGGATCGATCGTCTCGATACTGAGGAAAGCATCGGCGCCGTTGTGAGCCTCCGCCATCCTCGCGAGCATGGGCTGGCCGTTCAATCCGCTCGATAGCCTGAACATTCCAAAGAAACCGACGTTCCGAAAAACAACCGACCTTGCGGTGAAAGATATCCTCCCGGGGACAGCGTCGAAGACGGCTCCCACCATTCCCTGTCAGATTCATCGAACCATCACAAAGAAGGGAACCGGCCCATCCGGCATTCCGGACATTGTCCGCAAGGATGTCCTAGAAGGTTATGTCGCCGCTATTGCACAAGCTAGCGACTACATCTACATCGAAAATCAGTATTTTCGGGAGAAAGAAGTAGCCGACGCCATTATCAGCCAGCACAAAGCGAAGCCCGATCTCCGAACGATCATCGTCATCCCGAAGGTCATCGAGGAGTTCCTCAAATCGAAAGGCGACGAACTCTCCAAACACGGAGCAGCCCTTCAGTTCGAGTTGTTTGAGTCCATGAAGAAGGCCATTGGCGCCAACCTGGGACTGTTCGCGATGGTCCGCAAGGACAACATCCTGATCTACGTGCACAGTAAGCTTGTGATTATCGACGACAAGTTCACCAGTATCGGCAGCGCCAACTGCAATCCCAGGATCTTCAGAGTCGATACGGAACTGGAATTTCGCTGGTACAGCGAAACGATCGCCAAAGACCTGCGTCTGAATCTCTGGAACGAGATGCTCGGCAGCCCCTCCACTCTGAACACCTGGAGCTCGAAGGATTATGTGAAGAAGTGGTCGAAGATCGCGAAGAAGAACATAACGGGGAAGGCCGCGGATCAGAAGGGCTTTGTCATTCCGTTCGACAACAACAACAAGGGCGAGAAGAGCCCAGTCCCGGGACTCTCGAACTTAGTCTGAAGGCCCACTGAGGATAAGACGTTCAAACGCCCTCTTCCGTGCCCGTCGGGCGACCGCGTGGAGCAATCGACAGCGAAGACCTCTTTGAAGACGATGGCTACAGGCGCTTCTACGATAAATATTGCAATCTCAAAGGCGACAAACTGGTTCAAGAGATTTACCGCAGCTATCCCTACTACGCGATAAACAGCGAAATCGCCGGGTGCCTCATGAGTGAAAAAGAGGTCATCGCGGCTGAACGCCCCGATGACGCCTCCATGTGTTTTTTCACTAGCTGTACGAGCTGTACGACGCGGCAAAATGAACCAGACGAGAGGCTGCCAATCGAATTAACTGATGAGAACCAGATTCCAGACGAGGCCAGGGCGGTACTGAAGCGATTAGGACCCGACGATCATATTCCAGCCGGCTCGACCTTGGAATGGGATTGGGATGATGGTCAGTTGGACTGGGAGCTTTCGGTGCGCGACACGCAGGCAGACGTCGATTGTGGATACGTCGCAATTGTTCCCCTGAAGAACGGAGACCGGTTCGAGCATAGAATAAAGCCGCCTCCTAGTCATAATGAATGGGCTCTACGCTTTGTCGTCCCCTGCAGCACTATCAACGTTGCCATCCCTGACATCTTAACAAAAGGCTCGCTGCACGAAGCTAAGCGCCGGTTGGACATGCTCCTTGGCTTCAACACGCCTGTAATCCCAAGCCAGGAATAACTAAAGCGACCTCACGTTCTGTATGCCCTACCAAAGCGTTCTGCCGCCGACGCAACTCGGCCAGCTGTTTGGGCCTGGAAAGCCCCACGAAATAATAGACTGAGCGCGCTGAGATCTCTCCAGCCTGGAACGCCTTCACCAGCTCCGGGTGACCGTGTTTCTGGAGGCGACGAAGCCGTTTCGCCCAAGTCGGATTCATGGCAGAGGATTGCCGGCAAACTTCGTGAGCAGCTGTTGCTGAATGCGCCGGCACCGATCGATCACGACCTCGCAGGCAGAAATAATTCGCCCAGCGTGCTCCGGGGAACCGACGTGAAGACAGGCAACGCCGGGGTCGAAGTCCATGCTGGCCAGCCGGTAAACCGGGCGGGCGCAGGAACATCGGTTCAAAAGGCGAATCTTTGCCGACAAGGGCTCCGTTCCCGTCCCTGGATTTCTGGATCCTGCCTTACCGGGCCCGGGCGCGACCAGCGAAAAACACTCATTCGATGACAAAGGCGCTGCGAAATGACTCGGATTTGAATGGCACATCGGAGCAATCCGCATCCGAAGGCGTCTCGAGCAAGGAACTCTTTCCTGAAAACAAGGAGCCGGAAATTGCATGATGATCTGCGCACCCGCAGCGGGGCGTCCGGCTTTCCGAGTGGGAGTATGGGATCGGAACGGCCCGAGAGCACAGCGAGGACGGCGCAGATGATCACATTTCCCCAGAAAAACAGACTCGGAGTCTGTGCGGGAGAAAAGGGCAGGCACAGTCTCCGGCGGCGAAGCCGCATCAAGAGTCCACGGCGTGAGCGAAGATTTGTTTGATCTCGTCGCGCGATTGAACCGCCGGCATTTTTTGTGATTTTTTCGCGCGTTCGACTTGCTCAAGCCAACCGATCTCGTGTTTGAACACTTCCTTATAAAGGAACAACAGCGCGCTCAATGCCTGGTTCTGTGTCGCTGCCGATACATTGCCGGTCCTCGCCAGATGCGTGAGAAACTTTGTGATCTCCGCCACGCCCAGTTCTTTGGATGTCGCAGTTGATGGAAACGGATGAAGCGCTCGATCCAATCGCAATACGATCGCTCCGTTCGCAGGCGGTAATGCTTCAACCGCAAGACATCGCGCGTCTGGTCGAGGAGCTTTAAGGCTTGCTCGCGGCGACGGGTCGCGGTAGAGATGCCACGGTCAATGATGTCGCTTTTAGTGATCGGCCTCGCTAAAGGTAACCGGATCATACAGATTTTATCTGCAATTAAATTACAGATTTTTGGGGCCGAATTCTCGTTAGGCGCCGCGAAAGACCGGAGTTCCCCCTATGGACTGGGACTGGGCAAAAGTGATCAGTGTGATCACGGCCATCGTGACATGCGCAACAGCTCTTCTTACCTATCTGCGTGAGAGGGTCAAGAAGCCATCGGAGCCTACATCCTCCGCGCGACTTCGCATTCGCCACCTGTCGCGAGGCGACGGTGCGCCATGGATCAACGCTGTCCTGAGGATGTCTCTTCCTGTTGTAGCGATCCTTGGCGTTTGCTTTCTGGCAGCGTCGCTATGGTTGCTTATTCGGGAGCCATCACTCGGCAACACGGGTGCAGTGGCCTTCTGGACATTATGTCTCGTTTCCAATGTGTATCAGTTTCGCGTCCTCAAGAGAGGTCGCGGTGCACCGTCAAAGGTCCGCCGTGAAGCTCGCGTCACAGTCGACGGAAACTACGACGAGATCTTTGATCGTTGTGAGAGTGCCGTACGCAAGCTCCGCGCGAAGGTTATTTCGCTTGACCGGGACAGCGGCCAAATCCATGCACGTACCGGATTTAGTTGGCAGTCGTTCGGAGAGAGAGTGGATATCAGTGTTACGAGGCAAAGCGATACTGTCTGCTCGGTCGTGCTAGCAAGTGATAGTGTCACACCGATCACAATGGTGGACTACGGAAAGAACTCCAAGAACCTGGAGATCCTAGTCGAAAACCTGTGATGCAATCGCCGGACCGCATCAGGTGCTATCCCGCCTCCCAGGCGCACAGATTATCGTTGCCTCGGTCCAAGGTCAGCAGATCAGCGCCGAAGGTTTAATCTTTTCTGACTTGGCTCGGCTGGAAGAGATCGAACACTGTGACGTCCTCTGTGTCCCCGGCGGTGCCAGTTGCACGACGCCATGCAGAACGAGACTTATATGGAAGCCATCTCCCTATTAGCTTCAAAGGCGCGTTACATCACCTCAGTCTGCACAGGCTCTCTCATCCTGGGTGCAGCCGGACTCCTCAAAGGCAAGCGCGCAGCTTGTCACTGGGCTTGGCGCGACTTTCTATCCCTGTTCGGAGCAATCCCCGATTCCGGTCGCGTCGTTCGCGATGGCAACATCCTGACCGGCGGCGGCGTGACAGCAGGGATCGATTTCGCACTCACTCTAGTCCACGAACTCGCAGGTCCTACAATGGCTCAATCCATCTAACTCAGCCTCGAATACCCACCCGCCCCTCCCTTTAACTCAGGACGCCCCGAGATCGCTCCCAAAGAAATCCTCGAACGCGCCCAGTCCATAAATGCCAAAGCCATGCCCAGGCGCAAGGCGGCGATCGAGCTCGTATCTCGCCAGCGCACAGAAAGCAAGTAGCTCAAACAAAGTAGCGCGGTCCCGTTCCACGTTTCGAACGGAGTGGAATGCGAGAGCCAAGTCCGTCGCAGCGACCTGCTCTCCGTGACACGACCTTAAGCGGGTCAACTTGTAGCTCTAGGCGATGAGATTCTGGGGTGTCTTCACTCTTGCGGACAGGTATAAGCTAAGGCTGAAACCGTGGAGAAGAACGATCAGAAATCATGGAGTAAATTTGGCCGACGCTGAAATATTCCCTCGACTTTGACCATCGACTCCGACTGATTTTGAACCGTTTTTTTCTGGCCTGGGTCCGGAAACAACGGCCGAAGTGAGACGCTGGATCTTTTGAGCCAGGCGAACACCGGCTAGCGATCACGAGCGTCGTCGTGCTTGCCCAGCCTGAATTCCGCGCTCGACCGCGGCGCTCCACTCCTGGGATGGCGGGGCGTCGCTGAATTCGTCGTGCCAGATCCACCACTCGTAGCGCGGGGTCTGTGGATAGCCCTTCGGCGAATCCTCCCACTCCTCCTGGCGCCCAAGCGCAGTGATGTCGAGATAGGTCCACGTGCTCCCCATCTGCTCGTCGCCGCGTTTGTCAATAAAGTAGGTGCGAAACACGTTGCCGCCGTCGCGGATGAACGCATTCGTGCCGTGCCATTCGTCCACGCCGAAGTCCTTATCGAAGTCGTCCGTAATCGTGTACCAAGGGATGAGTTCCCAGCCCATCCGCGCCTTCAAACGCTGGATGTCCTTCTGCGGCGCGCGCGACGCGAACACCAGCGTGGTGTCGCGGGCGTTCAGATGCGCGGGGTGAGCGACCTGGTCGGCCACCATGGAACAACCGATGCAGGCATGCTCCGGCCAGCCGTGTACGCCAGGTTCGAAGAAGGCGCGGTAGATGATCAATTGACGGCGGCCGTCGAACAGGTCGAGCAGACTTGCCTCGCCCTCGGGCCCGTCGAACTTGTATTCCTTCTCCACGGCCACCCACGGCATTCGCCGACGCTCGGCGGCCAGCGCGTCCCGGGCCCGGGTCAACTCCTTCTCCTTCACGAGGAGCTTTTCGCGCGCAGCCTCCCACTCCTTCGGCGACACCACGTTTGGTCTCTTCATCTCTGATGTCAGTGTTTGGGTCCTCATTTTTGCCTTTCGTTCTTATTCATAGTAGTACAACGAACGAGCTCTGGAATTGTGGACATAAATTTGCGCTCACATTGCTCTTTCATGAGACCGGATAAGCTGACGCCCACGTTGACGCGGCGCTTCGTGGCCGGTTTTCTGGTTATCCGGTTTCTCAAGACTGGTGGACCAAAGATGTTGGCCCATATGGACTAATATGTATCGCGGATGCTCCGTTGGGGCTCTGTGCTCATTTTACCATCACGTCCGTAGGCAGTGTGGCGAGTTAGTCGTTTGCGTTCCAGAAAACGAGATAGACTCGCATCACCTCGGAGGTTCATTCACGCGGAAACTTCAATACCAGATGGTCGTGAGCCTCGTCCTCGAAAATCCACTCCCGGCTCGACGTTTCCCAAATCGCCTCGTTCGATTCCGTATTCAAAGCGATATGGTTCGGAAAAGGTGCGCTCAAAAGCTGTCCGGGCACCAGTACGTTCACGCCGTTGACGATTTGCCTCCAGCTGCTGCCGGCGAAGTACGGAAATTGATGGCTATGCCCGGAAGCGAAGTAATCCGGTCGGTAGGTTAGGAGAAGTTCGGCGGCTTCCGTCTCTTCCTGAGCAGACCCGGGATAGGCTATCGGCGGAACGTGATGCAGAACCAGCCACGGACTCCCGCGTTGCCGCCGGATACTCGCTCCGCGATCCAGCCAGACCGACTTTTGTTCCCGATAACAGTGGTAGGGCACCGTCGTTACGATCAGGTTATCCAAAACGTCCGTCGAGCCATCCGCAATAATCTTTGGCTCTCTTCCAAGTGCCGCTAGCCACTCATATACGGGCGCACGGTCGGCGGTGATTTGACGTCCCGCGTTGTCATGATTTCCAGAACAGATGGCGACTCGGGTTACCTTGGCTAGCTCGCGAATCCATCGGCTGACGGTCCTCGCCTGCATGATCCTCGGCTCAGCGTTGAACATGTCGAGCAGGTCCCCGGCTATGCAGACCAGATCCCATTCCGCCGCACGACTCAACAGCCGGAACCATTGCTCCGGGTAGTGGAGGTCCGCCGTGATGAGAATTTTCATGCGTTGGTTTTCAAAAAGAAATGACTCCAGGTTAGCGCTACTTCCTGTCGGAACATTTCGATACCCCGAAAATCGGTTCGCAGGCGGTATTGCAGATCAGCAAAAAGCATTTCGGCACCCCGCCGATTGGCTTCGATTCCGGTTGCCGTTCGCGCGCCTCTGATGCCTCTATCAGTGGCCAGAGGCTTTGAGCGCTGCATGAGTAAAATACGCTATCACGAAAGTTTTAGATCAACGTTTTTTCTGTGAGAAATAATTATCTTAGAGCGGAAGCGATGATTCCCCTTTCTCCGGGAGTGCCGCTCTTAGTACACCTCGAAAAATCGGCAACAGCTCAGAGAGCGACTTCAGAATTCGTTCATGGTCCTGGACGACGCCCTTCCCTCAGTGAGTAATATTGGACCGTATTTGATAGTAGTATGCGAGAGCCTTCGCAGGGGATTGCGGATCAAGAACTACCTTTTCGCTGGGGCGATCTGCGCGATAAATTTCTCGGCGCGCTATTGCGTGTTGCCTGAGCCCGTCGGCGAAGGCCGCCTCGGTTGCGAGCTGATTAACCTTCTCCATTACTTTGTTCCCAAAATGGTATCGGAGCGAAACGTATCGCTCGATGGCAGACCAAATGAGCAACCCACCAGTTGAATTCGGCGAGAAGCTGGCACCTGGAACCAAGGTGACGCTTTTCGGCGGCGATAGCCCCGACAGGATTGTAACAGTCCTTGAGCGACTGATCGACGACTAAAGTCTTGGAGAGAGCACAGCCGGGATTCGACAGGCCTTCGCTAAAGAGAGAATGTCACAAACATGTCCTCCACCGAATCTTCAAATTTGAGCCCAAAAATCTTCGCGTCCTATGCTTGGTCCGAAGAGCGCAGCGCGATGGTCCGTGAGGTTTGCGAGCGATTGAAGGCCGACCACGTAGATGTACTTCTGGACCAATGGCACCTGAAGGAAGGAGACGATGTCTACCACTTCATGGAGAAATCGGTCAACGATCCGACAGTGACTGCCGTCCTACTCTTTTGTGACAAATTGTACGCGAAGAAGGCAAATAGCCGCACCGCTGGAGTAGGCGCGGAATCCCAGATGATTTCCCCCGAGGTATACGAGAGCTTTTCCAATTCCAGGGTCATTCCGCTCATTTGCGAGCGTGACGAACACGGCAAGGAGTACCGACCGCATTTCGTTAAGAGTCGCTTCTATATTGATTTTTCCTCAGAGGAGCTAATCAACGCGAACTGGGAGCAGTTGATCCGGAGAATCTATGGCAAACCACAGTTCAAGGAGCCACCGTCGGGCCCGGTGCCATCATATATTTTGGAGCCGGAGCGGCAGCCTAGGCAGTCAGTGGGGAAATTCCTCCACTGGAAACAGACCGCCGCTAAGAATGGGGCTCTTCTAAGCATTGCCGAACGGGACTACTTGACGGCTCTGTTAGCTGATTTAAAGGCTCTATACTGGCAGCAGCGTAGCGAGGGAAAGGATGCTTACGAGCTGTTGGCGGAGGAACTCAATTCGGCGAAGGTGATGAGGGACGAACTCTTGGAGCTTTTTGCCGTGAACGCGGCTCAAACCTCCGGCCACACTGGCAGCGGCCGGATTGGTTCAATTCTTGATCGACTTCTGGCTCTGCGCTCCTTCGATCCGGCCGCCGGGAACCGGCCGGCCGTTGGAAGCGAGGCGCTCAATCTCTTCTTATACGAGCTTTTTCTTTACACGATTACCCAACTAGTCGCCTCGGAAGACTACCATGTAGCCGGGAATCTTCTGGATAGGCCCTACGCCACGGGAAACCACTATTATCAAGGACAAAACTTTCCGACATTCGCGACATTCTATACGGACTCGAAAATCTTGGAAGACTACAATTCAAGACAACAGCAGCACTATCGGGATTACCAGTCGGTGCTGCTCTCCAAGCGGTGCAGCCTGGAACACCTTTCGCTCGATCTACTTGTTCAAGCCGATGTGCTCTTAGCGGTGCGAGCGATCGTGAAAAACGACGAGCAATGGTATCCGCGAATGTTGTACTTCCGTGACCGTTCGCCAATCCTACCACTTTTTGCGCAGGCGCAACGAAAGCAGGGCTTCGAAAATCTAGCGGTTCTTGTTGGGACACGTGACAGAGAAGAACTGGCGGACGGCTTCGCCAGAAGGATCGAAGACGGAAAACATCCTTTAAGTCATTGGCAACACACGGCAACAGTATCCAAGGTGATTGACCTCGACAATATTACCGGAAAATAGAAATACGTTTAGCAGTAGATCCGAGCCATGAATTAGTTGCCGTGACTCTTTAAGTGAGATTCCATGTCGTCCGATTACGAAGATCAACTCATGTTGCAGGGTACGGTGGTTTCGCGACCGGAAAGTCCCGCGTTGGAAGGCGCTGCGGCGAGAGCAATTGAAGAAGCATTTCGCGAGGTTATCGAGCGTCGCTATCTATACCAGAAGCTCACCGTAGATCTGAGACCAGTCGATGAGGCAGTAAAGGAAGCAATTAAAGACGCTACGATGAGGGCAATTACGCCGGGTGCTGGTGCCGGAGGAGGGCTTATTTCACGACCAATACCGGCGACTGAAGAACGGCTGAAAGAACTCCGTACTGAAATTGAGGAACGACCATGGCGGCTTGTGACTCGCCACACTGGTGATAATCCGGAGCTTGCACGAATCCACCGCGTAGCTCGATCTGGCGCGCAGCCGCTGGGGACGGCCGCAAATGAGATGGATCTGATGTTCTATCTTCCTGCGGTTCGTCTGCGCTGTTCTGGTCGCTGCAAAGACGGCACTACGTTTATTGCGCTCGTATCATCAAGCGACTCCGGATTCGACAGCCCATATCCGCACAAGACGAATACAGGCACGGAGCAGGTGTTCATACCGATCTACAGGTGCGAGATGTGCCGGGGAACGATCTATACAATCCTGATCCGTCGAACGGGACTTCGACTGCACCTATGCGGATTCGCACCTCGCCGGGAACCACTGGCTTCCGAACCTGTGCCCGAGCATCTCGTCCCGATTCTAAAGGATTCGGAGCAGGCGGTGGCCGAGGGCGGCACATTTGCTGGATTCTACCATCTCCGAACGATGCTGGAACATTACCTCAAAATCCGATTGGGAATTCCGATCGCGCAGCAGATTCGCGGAGATGAACTCATTGCCAAACACCACGAAACGCTCTTGCCAGGGGTGACTGCCGTGCTTCCATCACTCACCACCGCCTGGGAGAGGCTTAGTTATTGGCTTCACACTCGCACTGGCGAGGTTGTGGATTATCAGATGCAACGCAACTCTATTTGCAAACACATCGAAGCCTTGCGGGTTCTCGGAGACAGTGCGGGGGCGCAAAGTTCGGCAGACGCGAGCGAAAGCTCATCGTGAGGCAGCGCGGTCCACGACTTGGATGTGATGGAATGAAAGCCAAGATAATGCAGCGCCAAGTGAAGCGAAAAATCATAACATCAGTAGCGGTAGCGGTTTTGTGCTGGCACCGCTGGCCAAAGCACAAATGGGTTGGACATTAGCGCAATGGCGTGAGCATTTCGGTAAAGAATACAGTGTTGATGACAATACCTATCGCTATCATGTTCGACCTTGGGGCACGAAACCTACTTTAAACCATGGCGAAGGCGTAGAAGGCACTATGGTTTATACACAGTGGACGTCCCCAGTCCCCCGAAGAAGGCCGTGATCTCCATCCCACGCGGGCCGAAAAGCTTCATCAAAATGTAATTAATAAAACCAATCGCCGCGATGATGATTACGCTAGCCCAGTTTGACTGCGGTTCGATTAGTCCCCATGGATCGACCGGGTGAGCGGGGAGGACCGGAAAAATGACGAAGGTAAGTACCGCCAGGAGGATCGCCGATCGCAGTTCATTGTCGGACAGACCGCTGACGAAGCCAGAAATTGGCTGTTTCCAAGCCAGAAGGGCGGCGGTGACGACACCCACGACAACCGGAGTAAAAATGTGTCCTTGACCGCAAAGAATACCGGCAAACCCAACGATTGTTAAAGCAGTTGAGGTCGTTAAGGCCAGCTGCTTCTGCAACATCATTTGCCGCCAGTTCATCGCCACGGTTATCATAACGACAAAACCCATTGCTATTCCGGAAAAGAGAGTTCCCATGAGGCCGCCCAAGCACCCGAGCAAGGCTGTCAGGGCAAAGGTCCGGACGCCGTTCTTTCCGTGATGCTCGCGCTCGAGACCGATAAACAGGCCAATCGCTACCGCCAAGCCCAGTCGGGTTAGGACTGGAACAAAAGGCCAGTGAGACACCTGCCATAGACTGGAGGCAACATCTTCAGGAGCTCCCATTATTATACTCCGAAAAAATGACTCTAGGCTCTGAAAGACACGTCTTACCAGTTGAGTGGCGCAACGATGTAAGAATCAAATCGATACGTGCCAGATTACAAAGTAAACTGCTGGACCCGGAAGTCTAGAGACAATAACTTTCGGTCGCATGGTGGAGGCCGATTTTTCGTAGGATCAGGGAAGCCTTTTACGGATGGCAAAGAAGAAACGCGCAAGATTTAACCCAAAGAAGGAAGTCTCTGTGATGGCATGGATCGAGGATGATAAAGGCTCCGTCTTGCTAGTTCGTCAAGTCGTTGGCCAAAGACTTTGGACGTTGCCTGGGGGCAAAGTTAAACGAAACGAAGCTCTTAAGCGTGCCCTGAAACGCGAGGTTCAAGAAGAAACCGGACTGGACCTCACCACAATTGGTTATCAGCAAATGTATGATCGTCCCAAGCGCGGAGCAGTTACTATTTTGTTCAAGGTCTCGGTTAAAAGACACGCTGCTCGAATGCATTTTCCTACGGCGGAAATCGCCGATATTGGCTTCTTTAACCGTCTTCCTTCGAATGTGACTCCGTCGGCTAAGTTTTTCTGGAAGTCGGAGAGCTCTCACTGACTTCACTAGACCGATCGCATGAGGTGGCACATCGCAGCGCGAGCCAAGCAACGAAGAGCGAGCGTCCTACTGGTTTCTCCTTCCGAAGAGATCACGCAAATGCGCTAGTCGACGTCCATGCATTAACGTGTTGAAAATTCTTAGCGACCTCCATCCAACCGGTCAGTCTTCACCAGTGAAGCTAAAATTGGCGAGACACGCGTTCCGGGGTTCCTTCCGTTCGAGCATTAGGGCGGAAACGAGTGACTGAAAATTCCGGTCCACTCTCGTCGGGACCGATGAGCAATCGCGATGAATGCTGACCGGAGCGCTCCCGTTCACTGCCTCCGATCCCATGGAATGGATCCATTGCCACGTCGCAAGGCAGCCGTTGACACCCGCCGAGCGGTTAAAGGAGATCCCTGTGCCGATATCGACCATTGTCATGAAACTCCTGGCCAAGACCGCCGAGTTTGAAACCGGCCGGCACCATCACTTGCCAGGCTCTCGTTTAGTTTCATCCGTAGCCCTTTCACCAACTCTTACACGTTAGTTAGGTCCAAGGAAATCTCAGAATTGCAGAGGGGCTACGCGAAGCGTTGCGGGCAGGTCTTGGCGTGAGATTTTTTTCTTGCGAGAATGTACCTTAGCCTTGGCGACGACTGATTTACCGATCACCGTCGCCGAGATTTTAAGTTAGTTTACTTCGTTGATGCGTGCTCGCGTGTTTGGTCGGGCTCTAGTTGTGCTTGCGCTCTCGAGGCTCCGAATGCCGGATCACTCATACTGTCGTATCCAGTCTCCAGATGACCCGCTAGACGCCGTTGGAAGCTCGGGTCTGACTCGGTCTCTATTGTGAAATCGTACCAGCCAGAGGAGTTCTCCAGCGAGTAGAATTCAGTGAGCTTTCGGTCCGAATCCAATTCGAATTCGGTGGTTCGGTTCTTGTAGTACTCAAATACACTCACCCGGGAAGACTTTCTGCCACGATTGTGAATCTCCAGGATAACGCCGTACCGACGGACGTCATAGATAATGCTGCTCTCCAGATTCGCTTTGATGCTTTCAGAGAAGCTTCCCTCGAATACGCGCAGGA
>Ga0209647_1000705_pt1 | contig 30597 bp, 22 predicted proteins | sample GraSoi_2013_60cm_FD_185827 | JGI IMG/M metagenome (GOLD analysis project Ga0209647, IMG submission 185827) | Grasslands soil microbial communities from the Angelo Coastal Reserve, California, USA - Sample 9_17_2013_60cm (SPAdes) (version 2) | ecosystem: Environmental > Terrestrial > Soil >... | reverse complement strand
AAATTGCGCGTTGGCATTGACCTTTACCGAGGTCCAAGTCACCCCGCCGTCGTGGGACGATGAGCACCACACCGTCTGCGCGTGATCGTAAGCGACATAGACATCATTGCCGCGGACGGCCAGGATATCTTTGTCGGTGCCAGCATTGGTTGAGTTGGCGATCACCGTGGTCCAGGTCTGGCCGAAGTCGGTTGACTTGGCGACTTCAATCAGGCTCTTGTTGTTCTGAAGCCAGGACGCGTACACGGTTTTCCCGTCCATCGGATCAACTTTGACCTGGACGTCGATCTGTCCCGAACCTGGGTCGGCAATCACGCGCGGCGCCGACCAGGTTTTGCCGTTGTCGCTCGAAACCACGAGATCGGCGATCGAACTGGGGCAACCCTTGCAGCTTGGCGGGAAATCCGGGATTAACACGTAAACGTGCCCATATCGATCGGCGGCAATGGCTGGTTCCCATGTGTCTCCAGGTAAGTTCGCGCCCAGGCGCGTCTGCGGTTGAAAGGTTTGCGCGAAAAACAAGGCTGGGGTTGAGACGGTTACTAATCCGGTGAGCAATAAAATCAAACTGCGGACCGCTGCGCGAGTCATGGAAGCCTCCCGATCAAGGCAGGGTGGAACAACGGCTTGCAAGCCGGGCGAAAGTATACACCGAACCGGGCCAGACTGGCGCATGGGCGGACCGGAGTGGCCGGCCAGCATTGTCGCCAGCGAGTAAACAATTACCCCGACCCTTGTCCTCCCAGCATCTTTTGCGGGAAAATCAACATCATAGAAATTGTAGCCCTGCCAGGAGACTCTACTTGAAGCTTTGCCACTCTCGACCGGCGCGCTGGGCGCCCGGTTTTACCGTTACTTTGTTTGTGTGCTTTTTTCTTATCTCGGCAGCGAACCAGCCAGCCCTGGCGGCCGAGAAAACTCGCCTGCGAGTAGACGACTACCAGATCGTCGTCGAACTCCTGCCCCAGACTCACAAGCTCACCGCGCGCGCCACGGTAAAGGTGACGGCGCTCGAAGACCTTAGCGTGGCCACGTTTCAATTGAACAACGGGCTGCGCATCACGAAGCTTACGGACGCGAATAGCAAGCCACTCACGCCGGAGCGCAACACGCAGGATTCGACCGTGCGCTTCGCGCTCAACAGCGGCCTGGCAAAAAACGCGAGCAGCACGTTCAATTTCGAATATGAAGGTACGCTCGAAAGTGCCGATGAGAGCCCGGTTCAGGGATTGAAGCTCGCCTACGTCGGCGCGGACACCAGCTACCTGCTTTATTCCGGCCTGTGGTTTCCGGTCGCAGGATACGGCGTCAATCGCTTTACTTCGACGATCAGCGTTACCGTCCCAGCGCACATGGTGGTGATCGGCAGCGGGAAGGAATCGCCGACAGCGGCGGCGGCAACTCCAGTTTCAAAGAAGACTGCGCTCGCGAACTCCAAGACCTTCACCTTTGTCTGGGACAAGCCGAGTTTTCCGGGAACGATCATTGCGGGCACATTCCAGGAGTTCAAAAGCGACGAAGCGGGTATCGACCTGCACCTGTTCTTCAAGCCGAATCACCAGAATCTGGGGGCGGAGTACGCATCGACGGCTGTTAAGGCGTTCACGTACTTCGTCACGCAGTACGGGAACGCAACCTCGACGCGCTTAAAAGTAGTTGAGCTTCCGGACGACACCGTGCCCACGGCATGGGCGCCTGAAATCGCGGCGCTTTCGAGCCGCGCGATCACGGAGAAGGTCAACTACCGGCTGCTGTCCAACACGATTGCCCATCAGTGGTGGGGCGCCTCGGTGAGTCCGGCATCGAAAGATGACTGGTGGATCAGCGACGGCTTCGCGCGCTACTCCGAGGCGCGGTACGTGGAGAGCGCGGCTGGTGAAGCGGGGCTCGAGGAGATGGTGAAGGACATGTCGGTAGGCGCGCTGGCTTATGACAGCGTGCCGCTTTCGAGCGCCGCCAAGCTGGATTACTTTTCTCCCGAATTTCAGTCTCTGGTCACCGACAAGGGCGCCATGATCCTGCACATGCTGCGCTGGGTTGTCGGCGAGCCCAAGTACCTGAAGCTGATGCGCGACTTCGCTACGAAATATGCAGGCAAATCGGCCAGCACCGATGATTTCCGCGAGCTTAGTGAGCATGTGTTTGGCCAAAAGCTAACCTGGTTCTACTCGCAGTGGCTGGACTCGACGAGCGCCCCGGAGTTCAAGGCCAAATACACGGTCTACCGGCTGGGCACTAACAAAGGCTTCCGAATTGTCGGCGCGATCACGCAGGATCTTGATCTGTTCCGCATGCCGGTAAATTTGAGAATCGACACCGATGGGAGAACGGAAGAGAAACGCATTGAGGTGGTGGGCACCGATTCCCCGTTTTCGGTGGAAACCTTTGGACGTCCGCGACGAATCACGATCGATCCCGGAAACCGGGTGCTGACAAATTCCACCGATATCAAGCTGCGGTCATCCATCGTGCGCGGACAGGGCCTGACCCAGCAAGGCGATCTGGCGGGAGCTCTGAGCGAATTCAACAAGGCGCTCGAAGTCAACAAGAACAGTTCGCTGGCGCACTACCGGATTGCCGAAGTGTTTTTCCTGCAGAAGAATTATCAGGCGTCGGCGAACGCCTACCGCGAATCGTTGAATGGTGACGGCGAGCCGCGATGGACCGAGGTTTGGAGCCACTTGCAACTGGGAAAAATTTTCGACACAACCGGGCAGCGGGAACGCGCTGTCAATGAATACCGGCAGGCCATCCAGACGAATGACAATACCCAGGGCGCGCTCGAAGAATGCCGCAGGTACATGCAAAAACCTTACGAGCGGGAAAAAGGAAGTTAACGCTTCCTGACTGTGGAGATGAGACGAATATGTTCACGACCTACCATACTCACAATGGCGTAACGAATGGCCCTCCGACTCACCACTCAAAAAGATGAATGAGAAACAGAATCACCGTCGCCGCCAGCGGCACCAACAATCCAGCCCCTAGTCGGCCAGTGGAATGGGAGATCACGCCGACCATCCAGGGAATGACGGCAGGCCCTACCGCCGCCAGCGAGAACAAAACTGAGCCAATGCTGCGAGCGGCGACGCCGAAGCGCTGCGAAAGCCGGGCCACGGTGATCGGATACAACGTTGCGAAACCGAGTCCCGTAATCAGCGCGCCGCCTATTACTCCGGTGAGAGTCGGAGCCCAGAGCATCAGGCCGATACCGGCTGCTCCCGCTCCGTAGCCTGCGCGCAAAACGCTGCGTTCCGAAAAGTGACGCAGAAAAACCGTTCCGAGCGCCCGGCCGACCGTCAGCGCCGACCAGAAAAATGCCGGCATCATAGACGCCATCGCAGCGCCACGCAATCCCAGCCGCGAAACATAGGAGCCTATCCATCCGCCGACTGCCGTTTCCGCTCCGGGATACAGAAAGAAGATAGCGGCGAAAATCCAAATCGCCGGACTCTTCGCCAGTTCGCGCCAGGAAGAGGATGACGGCGAAGATGACGAAGAAGGTCCCGCGGAAACTGCCGCTGGAGGAAACGGAAGATTGCGCATGGCAAACGCCAGCAGCACAAGGAACAACGCCACCGAGCCGAGAAACCATGGCAATAACTTGTGTGCTGCCGTCCACGCCACCATCAGCGAGCAGAACACGGCTCCGACGCCCCAAAAGAAATTCAGCAGGCTCACAGCGCTGGCACGCGAGTTCCCCTGCGAGATTCCTTTTGAACTTCTTTGCGAACTCTCCTGCGACGCTGCGGCCGGACCAGAGCCAGCCCCTATCTCTGCAATCAGAAGATTGTCAGACGGGACGACGAGGCCCAGGCCCAAGCCATACGCCGCCACCGCAGCCATGCCCAGAGCGGACGATCCGAGGAGAAGAGTGGACACTCCGAAAGCCATCAATAGCAGGCCGGAGAGAAATGCGGGACGGTAGCCCCAGCGCGTCAACAGAAGTCCCGAGAGCTGCACGCCCAGGAGCGATACCAGGAATTGCACCAGAAACAGATTGCCGGCTTGAGTGTCATTCAGCGCCCAGCGCGAGATCAGGATTGGCAGCATGGGGCCGAGGAGCGTCTGGAGAATGCCGGTAGGCAAAAAGGCAATTTGGCCGGCGAGGATCAGTTTCCGGTTCGATGATGAGTGAGAAAGCTCGGCTTTAGGGCTGGCCATGCGAAAGAGGATGTCCCGAACCGTATGTCACAAACGTTCAGCATAACGCAACCACCGGGGCTTCGGGCTGACAACGAAGACAATCACGTTCATTCAGCCAAAAAGGCGGCGGTCGCGAACCCGAAGCTTCCGCCAGTGGTAAACTATAAATCCGCAATGCCGGAGAGGTGGCCGAGAGGCTGAAGGCGGCGGTTTGCTAAACCGTTATAGGGTCTAACAACTCTATCGAGGGTTCGAATCCCTCCCTCTCCGCCAGAACCTTCCGATCCTTGCACTTGCCGGCCGTTACCGCAGTCATCCGCGGACCACCTCGAAACGCTCCCGCTCACAATCAAGAAGTCGGGCTTGGGGGAAGGACGGGTGCCGCCGATTCCGGCTCAGTTGAGACTTCCGCGAAGCCCGTTTCTGGCCAACTTCCCGGTTGCCGACGATCCGCCAGTCTCAGATGATCTATCTCAAACTATCGAAGGTTTAGCCTGATCCGCCTGTTGACATAAAACAGTCCCTGCAAGTTCTCGGATATGCTAGAAGCGAGTGCAGGCACATGGGTTGTCGGCCCGGCTGGCGGCGACGATTTTGTTGCATCGAGGTCGGTCTAAACAAGGATTAGTCCGCAGAAGGGGACGCGATGAAGCGCACGTGGACGATCATAGGGGTAGGCGACGTGCCGGACAGCTTCAAATGGTACCAGGCGCTATTCGGTCAGCCAGCTACCCTTCCTGCCCATGATTACTTTGGGCAAATCCTCGATTCAGATGGAACTGTCTTGCTCTGCCTCCACGAGTGGGGCGCCCACGAGCATCCCTCTTTGACGAGCCCAGATCGCGGGACACCCGGCAACGGCCTCGTGTTGTTCTTCCGTGTCGATGATTTCGACCTGGCGCTTCAAAGGGCACGCTCTCTCGTCACTCGGCTCGAAGAGGAGCCACACGTGAATGCGAACACTCAAACCAAGGAGTTCTCGCTCCAAGATCCGGACGGATATTACGTTACGATCAGTGCGCTCTCTGCGGCCTGACAAGGCGCTGCAGCTGCCGAGCGCTAGCCTGGGCTTCATGGGGCAGAGCCGCCCGACTTCGCTCCCCTCGCTGGGCGGCTCTGCCGTCAGAGTGCCCATTCCGTTAGGGAGCGCATCGCGGAGTTTCGATTATTCTGATCGAGTCACGAGATAAGCGAACGTTATCCCGGGAATGTCTTCTCAACGACGCGGGCCCCAAGTCGGCTTGGAGAGAGGTGGGAGCAGCGGAATCACGCGATTACGATTTTTTCGGACCAAGGGTCTGGTAGATCGCCGGGGCTCCCCTCCGCGTGAGTAAGAGGTACTGCAGCCGGCGGAACTTCGCTCGGAACTTCGACCTCTTCCTGCTTTGCGGCGGGTGGAGAGATGACGCGAACGTCGATCGGTAAGAGATCGATGTTCTGAGCAGCCCACTTTGCCGCCAATCCGTTCAGAGGACTCTTCGTGTTGTATTCCTGATAAGCGATCATCCGTCCGAGCCGGATAATCAGATCATCGAGACGTTCCGAAGCAGCCCAGAAATCTCCCGTACATACCATGGACTCGTCGAAATTCGGATGGAAAACCGGCGTCAGCATCCGGCACTGCGGGGCGCGCCGGGGATAACCAAGCGAGAGATTAATTTCCAGCACATGCTGGTCGCGTTCCAGGATCTCTCCAGAGGGCGAGACGAACAATCCGCGGATGTTGTAAGTGAAGCGGTACACCTCAGGCGGAATGCCGGCCTTTCCCGTGATCTGGATCAGCGGCCAGTTACTTAGACGAGCTTCCAACGTCTGTTCGTCCAGTAACAACCGTCGGATGCGAGGAGAAGGCATATCAGTTTACCGGCCGCTCTCAGCTACGATATCACTCCTGTCTTCTTCCAGCGTGCAATACGGTTGACATGATATTGGATATAAATCGTGCTGAAGAAGAAGGTCATAGCTCCGCTCATCTGGAGACCCATTTTCTCGGTCCAGTTGTAATATTCCTCCATTGCGGCTTTTATGCTGAAGATACCCACCAGGTAGACAATCGCGCCGGCGATGATAAAGAGCCCTCCGAGTGCCGCGAAGGACTTGTTGGTCATGATGACCAGTATCCCGGCAATCACCCCGGCTGGGTACATGGCAACGAGCACCATCGGTTTATTGTTATTGATCAGTTTGCGCGCCCAGTTCGCGAGCACCAGCGCCCAGATCATATTGAACAACTGCCGCGTTATGACATCGAACAGCAGAACAAAGCCCCAGTGCAGATTCGGAGCCAGGGGAACGAGTTGCAAGGGTGTCTCGGGAGGTGTATCGCCAGAGGGCGTAGTGGAGGGAATGTTACCCAGAACCTGCGAAACGGGAGCCCAATCCGTCATGCCCTCGCTTTGAGTCAAGTCCTCGGGCGCAATATTTCCCGCCTGCACATAGCGCTGCAATTCTGCCAGAGTATACGGGCCGAACTTTTCATCACCTCGCTTTACGAAGTACTGCATAAGCTCCCCCTAGGAACTGAATTGGACTCCGTTGTGGTCGCAATCGACGGTACAGATATCAATGATGGCCCAAATCCAAGTCATCGGGCTTCCGAAACCGAATGTAAGAACGGTAATCGCTAATTGTGCGCCAGCTTTCTTGTAATACCCGGCATACCAGTTATGCGCACCCAAGGGACCGAGCAGGGCGCCGAGAATCATAAAGCCCATACGATTTTTTGGTTCGGCCGCCGATGGCGGCGGCTGCGGACCCGCCGTAATGGCCGGAGCAGTGTCGTAAGACGAAAACATCGAGGGGACAATCCGGTTCGCAATCTCCCGCAGTTCATCGGTTGTCATGGCCCGTACGGGGGGCGGCGGAGCTGGAGCTGCGGCAGGAACTGGGGGATTCACAACGGTCTCGGTACCTGCATTCATCAAGTCGGGAGTCGAAACACTAAGTTTCGGCTCTTCGGGAGGCGCGTACTTACATCCAAATATCGTGCATCCCTTGTTTTCTTCGTAACAGTCCTTGTGATGTGGAGTCTCACAGCCGCTACAAGTGATCGACTCGTCCGAATCCGAGATCGGCCCCTGGCAATACGGACATAGAGGAGCGGTCACGCCCGGTGCTTCTCCTTGTAACGGAAACAATAGCGCCCAACCTGCAACAAGTCGCCATCTTGAAGCACTCGCGTGTGAATCGAGTGCCCGGAAAAGGAAACATTGCCGGTCGCCCGAATTTGTACCCGAGCGCCGCTGATCTCAATGACTGCGTGCTCCGGGAGAATACTCGGATCCTTGAATAAGTAAATGTCGGATTCCTGGCGACTCCCGATGGCCGTTCGATTCTTGTAGAGAATAAATTGCTTTCCGGCCAGCGGCCCGGCAGTCACATACAGCCAGCGGTCTTTAAGAGCGCTCTCCACCAGACCCATGCCGACGCCAGTAGCAACGCCGACGAGCGCGAACCCGACCGCCCGGCTGACTGCGCCCCCGTGGGTCACCATCGCGATTGGATTAAATACGATTCCACCGATACCCGCTCCAATAATGCCGCCGAGAACTCCGTATTTCCCTTTTTTCGAAGATTGGCCCACGATTCCATACACCAAGCCGCCCGCTGCCCCGAAGACCATCCAGGCGATTCCCCGAGCGAGCCAAAGAGCGGGGTTTCTTTCGGTCGTGGCTCCGAGCTCGATGCAAATTCGTATGCCGATCGCATAGATCATGTTCGCACCGAACGAGAAACAAAATCCGAGCACAAGGCCCAGAGGAAGGGAGAGAATGCCGCGCAGGGCCGCTTTTTTTACGGAACGTTCGACCGTGCTTTCCGCGATCGCGAACCCAAACGACATCAGAGTGATAATCAAGGGAAGCATCAAGATGTCGCCCCAGCCTTGGGCGTGCGGTCCATCGACAAAGCCCGGTTCCGCGATCGCCCACCCCGCTAGTGCTCCCAGAATCCCCGCAATCCCCAGATAGAACCAACCTTGCAGGAAAATGCTGCCGCGCTCCTCCGGCAGGACTGGGCCTTGCTCGGCGGCTTCGGTGACCGTGCCATAAGATTTAGCCCCGCCGGGAACAGTGGGGATGGGTGCAGGCTGGAGATCGGGAACGGCAATGTTTGCCAAGTCTTCCAACGTGATCTTGATGCCCTCTTTGTTGCTACCGTTGGTCATGGTCATTGGCCCCCTTTCCCGCATCGGTCGGGTTTGGTTTCGAAGGCGGAGTCGAGGATGTCCCCTGACCGTTTTGCGGCGAAGCCGCGCCGGGTTTCTCCGGTTCGGACTGGCGAAGCTGGAGTGGTTGGCCGGTGATCGGGTCGACCGGGACCGGAACCAGTACGACGCGCTGGAAAACGTACCAGCCAATCGCCAGGCCGAGTAACAGCACCGACAAATGAGACAGGATCGTAACTGTAAGCTGGGTCAACGACACCATCTCGGAGTCTTTTTGCTCAGGTTCCCATTGCTCTTCGCCGACTGGTTTGTTGTCCTCTTGTGCTGGCAGTTGTGCGTCCAGTCGCGCGTCGAGGGTCGGCTCAGGACGGCCGCCGACATCGGCCGCCTTGCCGCCTTGGCGGTCGATGATCCGAATATGAGTGAGTCGTTCAATTCGTCCGCTCACCCAGCCAAAACATCCTTCTTCATCCGAATGCGGGTCACAAACCCATGCGACCTGTTTCGGAGAAGAAAAGAAATTCTTGTGAATGAACGTATCGTGGTCGGACAGGAAGATCCCAAAACCGGGATGAGAATGATACCAACCCACGATCCGTTGGTTGGGATACTGCTGGTCTTTGACCTTATAGATGTGCTCCCAGGTATCCTGGGTGAAAGTAACGTGTGCGCCGGCTTGCTCCGCGTTCAAGCCGCTAATGCAAGCCTCAACCTCCATGCCGTCGCTGCTCTCGCTGCCCACCAAAACACCACAGACTTCGGTCTTGATGCTGGAGCGAGCGTGCCGTCGTATCTGGCAAATCACATCACTGCCCACCGCCACCCAAGGGCGCTCGCCGTCTTTTTCTCGGTCTCTGGATCTGTTACTCATGCCAGGCTCATCTCTGATGCGAGCGAGCCCAGGACCTGCGAGGAATCGCCGTACGGAATGTACCCGATCTCGCGCTTCGAAGAGCGCGCAACAAAAAGATCCAGCAACGGCAGACCGAGCTGATCGAGCCGCCGGTAACCGAAATCCTCACTTCCCGAAAAGCCGTGGATAGAAACGACCGTACACAAATGACCGTCCTTTTTGCACCTCGCTTCCTGCAGGCGCACCTTCCCCGCCGGAGCATACATCTCTTGCTCGCCTCCGCAAGATGGGCAGACCAGCCTCTGAATAACATCGCGGCTGAATTCAATCACCACGCCATCCGAGCCCACATCGGCTCGCGCCCGTTGAAGCAACTGAACAAGCGTCAAATCGCGGGAACTCTCCGGCATGTGCACGATGTCCGGCACCGTGTAGTGACTCATGCAATCGGGATTCTCGGTGTACTCCACGGTGTACGAGGAGTGATTCAATCCCTCGAAGACGTAACCCTTGCCGGTGAGTGTGGGAAGACCGTGAATCATCTTGACGGCCTCCTGCACCTGGATTCCGGCGATCACTGACGAGATGGTCGGGGTGGTCGGCGTTTTGCCTTCGTCATTCGGCTCAAGAGCGAGCAAATTGCAGGACATGCGCTTGTCGAGTAAGGCCCAATCGACCTCTCCGAGCGTGCATTCGTAGCACGGAGGAGCGCCGGGGACGAACACGCGCACAACCCCGTTGATGCCTTCGATCGCCCCATCAAACCACGGCCGGTTCACTTTCCACGCGGAACGGTTGATCCATAGCCGCGCCTCGCGGTTATCAAGACCTGCGAGAATGACATCGCTCCATTCAAAGAGACCGAGACCACAACCGTGCACCACGTTTTCAACCAGGGGTTGGACGAAGGAATCAGAAGCGATCTCCCGATAAGCATCGGCGGCAACGTTAGCTTTGCATTTGCCGATGTCATGGCTGCGATACAGAATGGTTCGCGAGAGATTCGACTCGTCGATGCGATCCAGGTCCACGATCACCACTTTGCGGAAGCCAAGCAAAGCTGCGTTCTTTAGGATCTCGTTTCCGAGAGCGCCAGCTCCGACAACCAATAACCGGCAATTAGCGATCCTGGACTGGTCCCACCAGGGGATGAGCCGGAAACGGCTGAACCGGTCGTCCTGGATGGCTGCTCGGTTTACCGGTTCCACTGGGCGCCTGCCGTAATTTCTGGCTGGAGTCGGAGGATGTCACCATCTTGAACCTGGGCTTGAGCCAGGGTTTGACTATCCTGTATCTGCCTGCCCGAATTCTTATGATGAAACTTGTAACTCAGCGGGGCTCCGTCGGGACCATTGGTTGGAAGTCGCAATTTCTGCACCAGGACCGCGACGATTTTGTTGCACGGCGCGTCGTCAGGAAGTTCGACCGGTACGCGCTTGTTTTCCGTGGAGTCGTAAACCGTTACATTGATATTTGCCATCGGTAAGTATCCGCGAACGAAGTCTGGTAATAACGCCCAATAAGCTCGGCTTAGTTGGGCTGTTTCCAGCGAGCCTGGAAGTCTATCAGGCGCTGGTGCCCCGAGCCAAAGAACTTCCAGCCGGAACCTTCGAGTAAGGCATCTGCGCGCACCGCAAAGTTGATATTCTCTGCGTTGGGGTCGTTGCCCTTGTCGATGACTGATGTGACGATGGCAACCAGATTCCCTCTGTCATCAAAGACCGGGCCTCCACTGTTGCCAGGACTAGCCGGAGCTGTCATCTGGATGATGCGCTCGTCGGTGCGCGAAATCACTCCCGTGCTCAGACTGAAGCGCAGACCTTCCGGATGGCCGATCACAAAGATGCTTTCTCCCTGGGTAACATCACTGGCACTGGCAACGGGCTGGGAGAACTCTCCCTGCCCTGACTCCCGGGGAACCCACAGCAGAAGAAGATCAAGGTCCTGACGTTGAGCTACCACTTCGGCGTGTGCCCATGTTCCCGAAGCAGTGGCCACCAAAGCATTGAGTTCGTCTTTTCCGGCTTCCCGAAACGAGCCCGACATCACATGGCGTGCCGTCACGAACAAGTACCCAGCCGAGGTGGCTTGCAGAAGCGCGCCGGCGCCAAAACTGCCTGAAGCGATGTCGCGATCGTGAAACCATGAGCGATGCTCGGGAGCAATTACCGCCACGAGGGGTTTGAGTTCAGAGGAGACATCTTTTGCCGACATCGCGATAGAAGCGGGTAGACGCGGGAAATTGGTTTTCTCGTCGAGCTCAGCGAGATTTCGACTGACAAAAGAAGGAGGGGGTACGAGAGATACGAACAAGATCGCGGCCGCACAGGTGAGCAGAGCGCTGGCGGTCAACAGTGTTGCCAGAAATCCGGTCCAGGCATGTCGCGCCCTGGGTGGCATTCCCCGCATTGCAAAACGAAGAATGATCGCGATCACGCACAACAACGGAAGCACCAGCGCAAGGGGCCACATCGTCAATTTGGCCCACCAGGAAACCGGTGAGGGCAGCCGCGGCTCCAATCGCGCGGGCCCTTCCGGTAGTGGAACGGTTTCTGCCACCTCGGCGGCGCTGATAACTATCTTTTCCATTGGTCGAGTAGCTCGGGGGAACTAACAGGGAGGCAATTCTTGGGTATTTCCAGGAAAAATGCAAGGACTGTTTCGCAAATAGCGACGGTGACAGCTGGATCAGCCGGGGTATCGACCTTACCGGGGTAAGTGACTAATTACTGCAGGCTCAGGATCATCTTGCCGCGCTTATCGAAGTTGATCCGCAGCGCGTTTTCCCGACCGCTGGCAAATTCACCCTCCACCGTAGCGGACTGGCTGGAGATGGATCCGCCGGAGGCCACCTCCACTCGAAGACGGTGTTTCCCCGGGGATATTTGCACAGCGTGGAATTCATGGCCCTGGACATGATGGAACACGACCAAATGTTTCTTGTCCGCACCTGCCAAGGGGTGGGTGTAAGTCAGGAGATCATCCACCCAGATCGACAGATGTGCCTCCGCGAATTTGTGCTCGACCTCGATTTCCAGCACTGCCGAAGAAGGTGTCCGTGAAATTGTTGGTGAGCTTGCGCGGGCGGCTTTCATAGAAGGCGGATAGGTTCGGCCTGCTGAGACCGGCTTCGGGAGCTTTGTCACGATTGGCGTCACCGCTGCGGGAACAGAAGCAACTGCAGTCGCTGCTGCCGCTGGCGTCGCAGCCATTTCGACCGGGGCGAGCCTCCCAGATGGGAGCGGCCCGGCGGTTCGGGGTAACCTACGGGGGCCAAACGAAATAACCCAGAGGCCAAAAATGAGAAGCCCGATCAACGCAAAGGCTCCCGCAAGAGACTTCCTCCGGAACCCCTCCAGCGAGTTCTCCGGGGCATCGTGATCGTACTCCAGTGCCAGGGAGCGCGCGCTAGACAGGATTTGTGCCGCAATCCACGGTTCTCCCAGGGACGATTTGGCTCCATCATTTGCGGTTTGGGCGACGGCCCTGATGGTGGGTGAACCTGGCAACTTTCCTCTGTTGCACGGCTCCCGTCCTTCCCGCAGGTCCTGGATGTCTTGCACCATTTCCATAGCGCTTTGATAACGGTCCGCGGGATCTTTCGCCATCGCTCGCGCAATGATGTAATCAAGGCCCGGCGGTAACTCAGTATCTAGAAGGGTGGCCGGTATCGGGTCGCGATTCACTACCTTGAACGAGACGGTGAGGGCGCTGTTGCCTTGAAAGGGCCTATAACCGGTCAAGACTGTGTATAGGAGCACCCCTAAAGAAAACAAGTCTGACCGTCCATCCACGTCTTCGCCATTCAATTGTTCCGGCGACATATAGGCGGGGGTGCCTAAGGCACGTCCCGCCAGCGTCTGATTTGCGAGATTCAATTTAGCTACTCCGAAGTCGGCGATCTTGGCACGCCCATCTTCGGTCAGGAGGATATTCGCAGGCTTCAGATCGCGGTGAACCACTCCTTGGCCGTGGGCACAATCCAGCGCTTCCGCCAGTTCGAGCGTCAGCCGTAGTGCTCTCTCCACCGGTAATTTATGGTCGCCCCGAGACAACAGTTTTTCGAGGGATTGGCCCCCAACATATTCCATTACGATATATGGAGCGCGCGTCTCTGGCTCCTCGCCGACATCGAAGATGGTTACGATTCCGGGATGCGACAGGCGGCCCGCAGCTTCCGCTTCCCGAATGAAACGTTCGCGATAGTCTCGCTCCTCTTCCTCGGGCTGGCCAGCCAATGAAATGGTCTTTACCGCGACGACGCGGTTAATCTTCGGGTCGCGCGCTTTATAGACAACACCCATGGCTCCCCGACCCAGTTCGGTGAGGATCTGGTACCGCCCGAAACGTTCGCTCCTGCGAGTGTTCATAGGTGTTATCAGCGATTTCAGACTTTCATGGTTTCAGAGTTCGTGCGACCTCGCCAGCCCGCCGCCGCTTCCCTCTCGTCGTCTGCCATGACTCCTGACGCGGTAGTGGCAAGCACACCTATTACGTTCTTGTTCAGCGCGGCCCGGCTCCTGCCAAAACAGACTCCTGGTCTTTGGACTTTCTGGTTACTCCCGCTATCAGGACATACCTTTCCTGCACCGCTTCTCAAGCGGGCGCGAGAGGGGGGCTACGGCGCCCGTCAAATATTGTCTACTCGCAGGCGGAATCGTTCCAAGTTACCGACGTGTTCGTCACCGGGTCACTTGCGATAACTGTAAATCCCGACTGTATAACGGCCGAAATCGCGTTTCGGCAAAGAATCGGGGTATTAAGGCGCTGGAAGGCGCAAAAATCGGTGTAGGCGGCGCGTTTTTTGGGCCCTCGGGGTCGGTCATGCGCCCGGGTTCCGGGGTAAATCGGCACAAAAAAGAGGCCGAACCTGGGAGTCCGGCCTGAAGGGTGGGTGTCTGAGTACAGTATTGTAAAACGGTCTCGAAGGTCGAACGTCGTGGTTTCCGACCCAACCCCTTGCCGCATGCCTGACTTCCAGACTCAGCCAACCTACCTGTTTACGTTTTCCATAACTATCCACTTTTATACATTTTCGACAATCTTTTTGAGTAACACTATTCCTTGATTCCTGAAGAGAGGTAGTGCCGGATGAGTCCGACCGAACAAACTGTGGCTCATAGAGTCCTGCTGGTAGATGACGATGATGCCGTTCTCGCGATGATGAATGCGACCCTTACGCGCAAGGGTTTTGACGTAGTCGCTGTCTCCAGTGTTACGGACGCCTTGAGACATATTGCGACCGAGAGCTTCGACGTACTCATCACTGACCTGCACATGCCGGACCCGGGTGATGGTTTTACGGTGGTTACCGCGATGCGCCACTCCCAACCAGATGCACTTACGCTGCTAGTCAGTGGCTATCCCGACGTGCAGAGCGCCATGGCCGCTATCCTTCTGGAGGCGGATGAAATCCTCGTGAAACCGTTCGAAGTCGGCAGACTAGCCGAACTCGTCCGCGACAAGATGGCTACTCGAAGGCCTGCGGCGCGGCCGGCAAAGGAAAGAGTGAGCGCGATCCTGCAGCGCTGTATTCCCGCTCTCATCGGAGACTGGTTGGCGCGGGTAAACCAGGCGCGTGAACTCAACTACATTCCGCTTAGCGATGACGAGCGTACTGGACATCTTCCCAGGCTGGTTCAAGATCTGATTCTCCGCCTGAGCAAGCCCAGCGCCACCGCGAAGGACAGCGATGCCGCCTTTTCCCTCGCTGCCGTAGCCCACGGCAAACTGCGATACCTGCAAGGCTACACTCCCGCGATGCTGGTCCACGAATCACGGATACTCCAGGTGACCCTCTTCGGGACGTTGCAGCGTAATCTGAGCTTTCTGGATTTCAGCGTGCTGTTACCCGATGTTATGACTATCGCGGATGAAGTGGATGCGCAGCTGACACAGTCCATGGACAGCTACATGAAAGTCATGCAGAAGGCAGTCGTCGCGTAGCTGAGGCACCGTCGCATCTCAAGCGTCGCCGTTTTCGATGCTGCTCACGACTGAGGTTGATGCAGCCTCTTTTTCATTGATGCGGTCGACTGGCGCAGAACTTCGATGAATGCAGTTGTGGCGCAGGAAAGTGTTCGGTCGCGACGGTAGGCAAGTCCCAGCTCGCGAAAAAGCTCGGCGTCCTCCAGATCAATCAGTTTGACTCTACCGGCGGCCACTTCATCGCGGGCAAACGACGCGCTGATGAGGGACACTCCGAGATCGGCTGCCACAAAGCTCTTGATCATGCCAATGCTGGGCAGCTCCATCCGAACCTGCAGTTCGTCGCGATGCGGGCGGAACAGCTTGTCCAGAAGCCTTCGTGTGTGGCCGGTCTTGGGCAGCAATATGGGGTGTTTGACGATATCGCGGACGGCCGCGGTTTTATGCCTGGCCAGCGGATTGTTGGGGCTCACCATCAACATCAGCTTGTCGCGGAAGATAGGTTGGATTTCCAGGCTTGGAGACTGGATGGGCAAGGTTAGGATGCCCACTTCGATAGAACCGTTCTCGAGCTTCTCCGTGATCTTATAGCTGAAATTCCGGTAAATATTGATTTGTACCGGTGGGTAGCGCCGGCAGTATTCGGCAAACACCTCCGGCAGAACGTACAGGCAGGTCGCCTCGTTGGCGCCTACGCGAAGCGTGCCGCGGGGCGTGCGGCTATGGTCCGCCACCGCCATCAGCGATTCCTCGCGCAACAGTTTCAGCCGCTCGGCATAGTCATAGAGCACTTGTCCGGCAGGGGTGAGTTTTACGGTCTTGCCCGAGCGGTCGAGCAGTCGATCGCCATACTCCTGTTCCAACTGGCGGATTTGGGCGCTGACCGCCGACTGGGACCGGAAGACTTTCTCCCCAGCGCGGGAAAAGCTGCCCTGTCTGGCCACTTCCAGGAACGTGATTAGCTGATCGAAATCCATTAGGTTTATGCGGGATTATAGCGGAGTCCGCGGCTCTGGCGGGAAATTAGCGCTGAATTCGCCGTGGATCCGCGAAACTATCAAAATTTGCATCCTTCGCATCGAAATTCTGAATTGTACTTTCGGACCCGTCTGGCAGTAAGTAAGAAGCTACGAAGTGTGTTCCTGAGCCGAAGTGTGCGACCCTCCCGCGGGCTTTGCGGGCAAAGTCCCAACTCAAGAGCAACTGATCGGGAAGCGGCCAAGTGCTAAGCACGCCGCAATCCATCCGGCAGACTGTGCAGCAGACTCTGTAGCAAACTGTGCCAATGCGGTAAACGTGCCCATGACGACGCGTCTAAAAAATCCGAATGGCCCTCCCCCCGCTCAGGGCCTCTACCATCCTGCGCAAGAGCACGATGCCTGCGGGATCGGTTTCGTAGCCAATGTTCGCGGCCATAAAAGTCACGAAATCATAAGCAAGGGAATCCAGGTACTGCTCAACCTGACGCATCGCGGAGCCTGCGGATGTGATCCTGAGACAGGCGATGGCGCCGGCATTCTCCTCCAGATCCCCCACCAGTTCTTCGTCCGCGAGTGCGGCAAACTGGGTATCAATCTGCCTCTGCCCGGCGCTTATGGCGTGGGCATGACATTTTCACCGGTGGAGAAACATCAGCGCCTGCAATGCGAAGGAATTCTGGAGCGCATCGTGCGCGAGGAGGGCATGACGGTCTTAGGCTGGCGCGATACACCTTGCTTTGCTTCCGCCATTGGCCGCGTGGCGCGAGGTTCGCAACCTTACATCCAGCAGATCTTTGTGGGATGTGGTTCGTTCACGGATGAAGAGGCATTCGAGCGGAAACTTTACGTGGTGCGGAAGCGCGCCGAGAGTGAGATGGCGGCCTCCGGCATCGAAGATGCGGGTGTATTCCACATTCCATCGCTTTCTTGCCGCACTATTGTTTATAAGGGCCTGCTGCTGGCGCCGCAGATCACCAATTTTTACAAGGAGCTTTCCGATCCCGACGTAACCAGCGCGCTGTGCCTGGTGCACCAGCGCTTTTCCACCAACACGTTTCCGAGCTGGCAGCGAGCGCATCCCTATCGCTATATCGCGCACAATGGCGAGATCAACACGCTCAAAGGCAACGTCAACTGGATGCACGCGCGCCAGTCTCTGCTGCAGTCTCCCTTATTTGGCGACGATATCAAGAAGCTCTACCCAATCATTGCGCCGGATGGCAGCGATTCCGCCAACTTCGACAACGCCGTCGAACTTCTGTTGCAGGCGGGCCGCAGCCTGCCGCACGCGATGGCCATGCTGATTCCGGAGGCGTGGGCTGGCAATCCCCACATGAAGCCGGAGAAACGCGCATTTTACGAATACCACGCGTGCTTGATGGAACCGTGGGACGGACCGGCTGCCATCGCGTTCACTGACGGGAGAGTCATCGGCGCGATCCTCGACCGCAACGGACTGCGGCCTGGGCGTTATGTGGTCACTCACGACGAGCATGTCATCATGGCCTCCGAAGCAGGCGTGCTCGATATCGATCCGGAACAGGTGAAGATGAAGGGCCGCCTCCAGCCGGGGAAGATGTTTCTCGTTGATACGGTCGAAGGCCGCATCGTTCCCGACAAGGAAATTAAGCACCGGCTGGCTTCACGACAGCCGTACGCTCAGTGGCTCAAAGATAATCAGATCACGATCGATCAGTTGCCCGCGCCTTCGCGTATGCACCACCCGGATTCGGAGACGCTACTTCGCCGGCAGCGTGCTTTCGGCTACAACGATGAAGACCTGCGCATGATCCTCGGCCCGATGTCCTCAAAGGGCGAGGAGCCCATTGGTTCCATGGGGACCGATACGCCGCTCGCTTGTCTCTCGGACCGTCCGCAATCGCTGTTCAATTATTTCAAGCAGCTCTTCGCCCAGGTCACCAACCCTCCCATTGACCCGATTCGCGAAGAGATCGTAATGTCGCTGATCAGCTATATCGGGAGTGAGCGCAACATTCTCTCGGAAAATCCCGAGAACTGCCACATGCTGAAGCTGGCGCACCCCCTTCTCACCAATCTCGAACTGGAGAAACTGCGCCGCGTATCCACGGGGGACCTGCTGGCTATCACGCTCCCCGCGCTGTTCCGCGCCAGCGAGGGAGAAGCGGGGCTGAAGCGGGCGCTCGAAGAGCTTCGCCAGCGTGCGTCGCTTGCGGGAAAGGCCGGGTACACGCTGCTCATTATTTCCGATCGCGGCGTGAACAAAGACTACGCTCCCATCCCCAGCCTGCTGGCGCTGGCCGCCGTGCATAACCTGCTGGTGCAGGAGGAGACGCGAACCCAGGTCGCGCTGATTACGGAATCGGGCGAACCTCGCGAGGTCATGCACTTTGCTTTGCTCAGTGGCTTTGGGGCGAGCGCCATCAATCCTTATCTGGCATTGGAAAGCGTCGAAAATCTGGCGCGACGGGGAGAATTGGCTGGTGGCGTGACCCCTGAACTTGCCGTGAAGCACTTCATCAAGTCGATCAACAAAGGATTGCTCAAGACCTTCTCCAAAATGGGTATCTCGACCTTACAGAGTTACCAGGGAGCGCAGGTTTTCGAAGCCATCGGGCTAAACAGGGATCTGGTGGATTCATATTTCGCAGGCACGGCGTCGCGTTTGGAAGGAGTTGGCCTCGAAGTGCTTGCCCGCGAAGCTCAGTTGAAGCACGAGCATGCATTCCGCCCACTGACCGAGTCTGAGACCGACCTCGTCGTTGGAGGAACTTATCATCAGCGCGTCAATGGCGAATATCACCTGTTGAACCCGCTGACCATCAGCAAGCTACAGCAGGCGGTGCGGCAGGAAAGCTTCGAGACCTTCCAGGAATACACCGACCTGATCGACCACCAAAGCAGCAACATGGCCACGCTGCGAAGCTTAATGACGTTAAAGAAGAGCGACAAGCCGGTTCCGAAGGAAGAAGTAGAGCCTGCCAAGGAGATCGTGAAGCGATTTACTACCGGAGCGATGTCATTCGGGTCAATCAGCAAGGAAGCCCACGAGACTCTGGCCATCGCCATGAACCGCATCGGGGGAAAGTCCAATACCGGCGAAGGTGGCGAAGATGAGGAGCGCTTCAAGCCGGATGCAAGCGGAGACCTGCGGCGAAGCGCGGTGAAGCAGGTCGCGTCGGCGCGCTTTGGCGTCACCGCGAACTATCTCGTCAATGCCGATGAGTTACAGATCAAGATGGCGCAGGGCGCAAAGCCCGGCGAAGGCGGGCAACTTCCCGGACACAAGGTGGATGAAGTCATTGCGCGCGTACGACATTCGATCCCTGGCGTGGGTTTGATCTCGCCTCCGCCTCACCACGATATTTATTCCATCGAAGATCTGGCACAACTGATCTACGACCTGAAGAATGTGAATCCGCAAGCCCGCATCGCCGTAAAACTGGTGGCGGAAGTTGGGGTGGGCACGGTGGCGGCGGGCGTCGCCAAGGCGCACGCGGACGTTGTCCTGATCAGCGGCGATAGCGGAGGCACAGGAGCTTCACCGCTCAGTTCGATCAAGCACGCGGGCATTCCCTGGGAGCTTGGGTTGGCGGAGACGCAGCAGGTGCTCTTGTTGAACGATCTGCGCAGCCGAATCCGCGTGCAGACGGATGGAAAGCTGCAAACCGGCCGCGATGTCGTGATCGCGGCGCTGCTTGGCGCCGAAGAATTCGGCTTCGCGACCACGCCGCTGATTGCGATGGGCTGCGTCATGATGCGCAAGTGCCATCTCAACACTTGCTCGGTGGGCATCGCCACGCAGGATCCCGTACTGCGCAAGCAATTTCAAGGACAGCCTGAGCACGTCATCAACTTCTTCTTCTTTTTGGCGGAGCAGGTGCGGCAGTATATGGCCGAAATCGGGTTCCGCCGAGTGGACGAGATGGTCGGGCGCGTCGATATGCTCGACGTGCAACCGGCCGTGAATCACTGGAAGGGGCGGGGACTGGATTTGTCGGCCATTCTCTACAATCCGCCGGTGCCGTCGCGCGTGGCACGTCGCTGCGTGCAGGCGCAGGACCATGGCTTGGAGCAGGCGCTGGATCATCAGCTTTTAGCCGAATCAGAGGGTGCGCTCGAAACCCTTGCGCCGGTTGAGATCAAACTGCCAGTGCGCAACATTCACCGGTCTGTCGGAACAATGCTGAGCGGAGTGATTGCCCGCCGCTATGGGTCCTCAGGCCTGCCCGACGATACGATCCGGGTTCAGCTCGAAGGATCGGCGGGGCAGAGCCTGGGCGCGTTTCTAGCTAAGGGAGTCACTCTGACGCTCGAAGGCGAGGCCAACGATTACGTCGGCAAGGGTCTCTCCGGAGGACGATTGATTGTATATCCGCCGCGACGGTCCACTTTCGCCCCTGAGAAGAATATTCTGATCGGCAACGTTGCCCTCTATGGCGCCACCAGCGGCGAAGCGTTTTTCAACGGAGTCGCTGGCGAGCGCTTCGCAGTTCGCAACTCCGGAGCGACCGCGGTGGTCGAAGGAGTCGGCGACCACGGTTGTGAATACATGACCAGGGGCTTGGTCCTGGTTCTCGGAGCCTGTGGGAGAAATTTTGCCGCCGGCATGAGTGGTGGTGTCGCCTACGTTTTCGACGAACGCGGCGACTTCACAGAAAAGCGCTGCAATCTGGATTCGGTTGACCTCGAGCCAGTTCTCGAAACGCAGGACGCCCAGATCGTGGAAGCCATGCTCGTCAAAGATCTCGTCGCGCGACATCTGGCACTGACCGGCAGCCCGCGCGCAGCTTGGATTCTCGACAACTGGTCTGAGGCGTTATCCCGGTTCATCAAAGTCTTCCCCCACGAACACAAGCGAGTGCTCGGAGTGAGCCGCAGACGCCAGCCTTATATCCCAAGTCCGCCGTTGACGGCGGTGGCCCAGGCCGCGCAGGTGCAACATGGGTAAGGACACCGGCTTCCTCGAATACTCGCGCGAGCTTGCCCCTCGGCGTTCAGTTGCAGAGCGGGTCAATGACTGGTTCGAGATCTATCAAGATTTTCCTGAAGCGAATCTTCGAACCCAGGGCGCGCGCTGCATGGACTGTGGCGTTCCCTTTTGCCAGACTGGATGTCCCGTCAACAATCTGATTCCTGACTGGAACGACTTGGTTTATCACGGGCGTTGGAAGGAAGCGGTTCGCCAACTGCACGCAACCAATAATTTCCCGGAATTCACCGGGCGGATTTGTCCAGCACCGTGCGAAGCGTCTTGCGTGCTGGGGATCAACCAGCCTTCGGTCACGATCAAGCAAATCGAGAAAAATATCGTGGAACGCGGGTTTCTCGAAGGCTGGATCCGGCCCGAGCCGTCCAAAATCCGCACCGGGAAAAAAGTGGCGGTCGTTGGTTCGGGGCCGGCAGGATTGGCCGCGGCCCAGCAGTTATGCCGCATGGGACATTCCGTAGTGGTCTATGAAAAAGCGGACCGCATCGGCGGGTTGCTGCGCTATGGCATCCCGGAATTCAAATTAGAGAAACACGTCATCGATCGCCGCCTGGAACAAATGTCCGCCGAGGGCGTGGAATTCGTTACCGGCGCGGAGGTGGGCAAGAACATTGCGGTAGAGTATCTGCGGCGCGAATTCGATGCGATCGTGCTCGCCGGCGGAGCCGAGCAGCCGCGCGATCTGAACATCCCGGGACGTGAGCTGAAAGGAATCCATTTCGCGATGGAATACCTGCCGCAGCAGAACCGGCGCAACCTGGGCGACACCATCGAGCCGGAAGCGGAGATTTTGGCCACTGGCAAGCATGTGGTCATTATAGGGGGCGGTGATACCGGCGCCGATTGCCTCGGCACCTGTCATCGGCAAAAGCCGCTCTCTGTGCACCAGTTCGAAATCATGCCGAAGCCTCCCGAAGATCGCTCCCCCTTGACGCCCTGGCCACTGTGGCCGATGCAACTGCGCATCGAGGGCGCGCATGAAGAAGGTGGCGTCCGCGATTGGAGTTTGGCTACCACAAAATTTAGCGGCTCTGATTCAGGTTACGTTCAGCGACTTCACGCCGTGCGCGTCGGCCCTCCGCCAAAGTTCGAGCCGATTTCTGGCACGGAATTCACAATGGAAGCAGATCTCGTGCTGATTGCGATGGGCTTTACCGGACCGATGCGGAAAGGAATGATTGATGAGTTGGGAGTGAACCTCGATTCCCGCGGCAACGTGTCCACAGACACGAACAACATGTCGTCCGTTTCTGGAGTTTTCGCCGCAGGCGATATGCGGCGCGGTCAGTCATTAGTGGTGTGGGCGATCGCCGAAGGCCGAAAGACGGCAGCGAGTGTGGACGCCTACTTGAGAACGAAGGCGATGCCCCGAATGGCTGCTGTCTCTAACTCCACCAAAGAACAGTCAATGGCTTCCTAGTATTTCTGTCGAGACGGAGCTTGCCCCGTCTCACTCTGCGGCTGCGGGAGACGCGGCAAGCCGCGTCTCTACGGGAATGCATACTCGCTGTAATGCCATCTATCGCCCCGCCGCCCCTTCCAACTCACGCGCCGCCGAGTCGATCAGCGCCGACTCGTCCTCGAGCGCTTTGGAAACTCGCGCGATCTCCTGCTCGGCTTCCGCATACCGTTTCTGTTCAATCCCCTCCCGCACCCCCGGCACGGTTTTCACTGCATAGCCCGTGTAAACGCCCGGAGCGTATAACAAATGCTTGTACCAGGGGCGCCGCGGCAATCCATCGGCATTAGTTAACCGGCGCTCGCTCTCCATCAGTTCTCGATTTAGAGCGCCAAGCTTTGCTGCAACCGAGTCGTCACCCAGGCTCGCCTGTTCCTGTGATAGCGCCTGCTGGTAGTGCTTGGCGCTGCGGGTAAGAGAGTCGACCGCGTTCTGCATCGGGGCAAAGTTCAGGTGCGGCGGAATTTCTTCCCGCACCGGCGCGATCGTTGGACGCCTGGGATCAAACGTCGCCTTGAACAATCCTTCGTCCAGTTCCTGATTGCGTTCGCCAATCTCCTCCTGCTTGTCGGCGAGCAACTTCTCCAGATTCTTCCGGTACATCTCGACCGTATCGGCGAAATTCACGAAGTCGAATGGCAGCACTTCCGCGTCCGCCAGGCGCATTACCGACGTGCCCACGGTTTGCGCCAGGGCTCGTCCGTAGACGAAATCCGTGTCGGAGAAATGCGTGTACCAGTAAAAGTCATCGTAAATGGAGTGATAGATCCCCTGTTCGTCCTCGCCGCCGTAGGCCAGATCCAGTGTGGCGATTCCGAGATGATCGAGAAACGCTGTGAAATCAGTTCCGGAGCCGAGCGCTTCGATGCGTAAGTCGGCCCGCTGCCGCAATTCCTTTCTGTCGTCGGCGGACTTTGCTTCGGCAACTTTATTCAGCTGAGCCCGTTGCCACACCGTCGTCTTGGTTTCTGGATCTTCGATGTCGCGCGCCACTCCATTGATGAACTGCTCAAGGCTGTGCGAGCCGCTCATATTCAGAACGCCGCGGTCGTTGCCGTCAGTATTGATATAAACGGCAGCATGCTCTCGCAATTCATCGGCATGTGTCTCGACCCATTCGGTCGATCCGAGCAGCATGGGCTCTTCGCCATCCCACGCGCAGTAGATGATCGTGCGCCGAGGCTTCCATCCTTGCTTCAGCAGCAGACCCAGTGCGCGCGCTTCTTCCAGCAGAGAAACCTGGCCTGAGATGGGATCCTCGGCCCCGTTCACCCACGCATCATGATGATTGCCGCGGATGATCCACTCGTCCGGAGCCACGCTACCCGGAATTTTCGCGATCACGTCATAAACTGGCTTGGTATCCCAATTGAAAGCGACCTTCAGATGAACCTGGGCCAACCCCGGTCCGACGTGATATGGAATCGGAAGCGAGCCGCGCCACCCGTCCGGCGCCATGGGCCCCGCCAGGGCGGCCAATAAAGGTTGCGCGTCGCCGTAAGAAATCGGGAGCACCGGAATTTTCGTGATGCTCTTTGCCTCGTTCAGTGACAGGCGCTTGGCATCCGGGGTCGCGCCGATGCCGGGCGTCAGCGGATCACCCGGGCTGGCGGAAGCAAAATCCATGACGCTGCCGCGCTGCACTCCGTCCGCGGGGCGCATCGGCCCTAGCGGAAACACGTTGTCGCGCGTGTAGCCATCGTCCTGCGGCTCCGAATAGATTAGGCAGCCAATGGCTCCATGTTCGGCTGCAACTTTCGGCTTCACCCCGCGCCAGGAGTGCAAGTATTTAGCGATTACAATCGCGCCTTTCACCGAAATACCAAGCCGCTCAAGTTTCTCGTAGTCCTCGGGCAATCCGTAGTTCACAAACACCAGCGGCCCGGTGACATCTCCGTCAATCGAATAGGCGTTATACGTGGGCAACTGCTCCGATTTCTGGTTCGAGGTCGGATCGACTGCCAGGGCAGGCTCGTCGAGTTTGGCTGTGAACTTCGTGGGCGAAAGCATCTCCAGCACGCGCACCTTGGGCGTGGGAAACAAAACATCGAAGCGTTCGATGTGCGCGTCCAATCCCCACTCCTTGAAGTGGGCAAGAATCCATTCGGCGTTGTCCTTGTCGTAGGGCGATCCGACATGATGCGGACGCGCGCTCAGCCTCCGCATGTATTCGCGTAGGTTTGCCGGGTCGGGGATCGCACGAAATTTCGCTTCCCACTCGCGTTCACTCTGACTGGAGCGTGGCGAATATCCCACCAGTGGAGCCCGATCTGAGCTCGATTGATCAGCGCCGAAAGATAACGATGGCGCAATCAGGGTAAAGATCAGCACAATCGCCGAGAAATGTCGCATGTGGCTCCTTATTAATTATTTATTGAAAGGGAGACATTATAGCCGGGAGGCGGTGGTGGTTGATTGCAAGCGAAACCAGCATCGGCTTTGTCAACGATGCACTAATGGTAGCCGCACTATGCGAGACCGCTTTGCCGGGCAAATTTCAGCGCTTCTAAAGCGGCGCCTCGTGCCCCGGCGGTATCTCCATTCGGCATTACGTGGATGGAGATATCGGCCTGCTCCTGACGCTGCGTCGGCATCCCTACGCGGATCTCCGCCAGGAACGACCGCTGGAACTCCGGACTAGTCTCCAGAGCACCGCCACCAACGATCAACGCATCGGGATCGAAAATATTCACCATTTCATCGAAGAAGAGTCCCAACGCGTGGGCCTGAACCCGGAAAATCTCTTTGCACAGCGGGTCGCCCTTATCCGCCAGGCCACGCACCAACTTTGCCGCCTGGTGGGGGTCCATCTTTGACAGATCGTGGCCAGGATACCGCGGCAGAAAATACGGCAGAATATTTCTTTCGATCGCGGTGAGAGAGCACAGCGACTCCAAGTCGCCGGTTCGTCCGCAATTGCATAGCGGCTTGATGCCCGCCGTCCCGGCGATGCTCTGGTACGGGATTAGCACATGACCCAATTCTCCGCCGAATCCGTTCTTGCCTTTTATCACGCTGCCATCGAGGATGATGCCGCCTCCATTGCCCGTTCCAATCACCACGGAAATAGATGTCTCGCGGCTGGTTGCGCCAAAGATCGCGTAATGTCCCCACAGGGCAGCCGCATTTGCATCGTTCAAGTAGGACACCGGCTTGCCGAGTTTTTGCGCGAGGCTTTCGCGGATATCGAATCCCGCCCACTTTGAATGCACGAAGTTTGTTGAACCCCGCGCGCTAAGCCGGCCGGAGGCACTGGCCGGACCGGGGGTGTCCAACCCGATCGCGACCACATCCGAAAGCGGAACGCCGGCCTTTTCGGTCGCCATCTGGAGGCCATCGGCGATCTGCTGGAGGCAGACTTCTGGTCCTTGTTTGGCCAGGGCCGGATGCTCGCAAAGCCCCTCGATGAGAAACCGCTCTTGTTGGTCCACTAACGTATAGTTGATGGCGGTCCCGCCCAAATCGACGCCGGCCACTAGTCCCATGATTTTCGCCTCACGTCTGCAACACTCTTCACCGCCAGCTTAGCAGAATGGGAACGATCGATTTGCGCGCCTAAGATCGCCACCGGCGGATCCAATCTCGAGAATCAATTTGAGTTACTGAGTGCGACGCTGGAGGCTGCCGCAGGCGCGCCCGGCCACACTCCCCCGAAAATGCTAAATTGGATGGTTCATGTCTGCCCCAAACTCTCTCTTGGTTCGCGCCGCTAAGGCTCAGCCGACCGAACGGACTCCAGTCTGGTTCATGCGCCAGGCCGGACGCTACATGCCCGAGTACCGTGCCGTCCGCAAGCAATATTCGCTGATTGAAATCTGCAAGAAGCCGGAGGTCGCGGCCCATGTAACCATTGAAGCGGCTGAGATACTCAAAGTTGATGCGGCCATTGTTTTTGCCGATCTGCTTCTCCCTCTCGAAGTCATGGGACTGCCTTTTCACTTTGCCGCCGGCGAGGGGCCAAAAGTTGAAAAACCGGTGCGCTCCGCCGAAGACGTCGCCCAACTGCGCACCGATCGCGCTGAGGACCTCGGTTATGTTTCTGAAGCCGTGAAGTTGGTGTGCAAGCACTTCGGCGACAAGCTCCCCGTTATCGGCTTTTGTGGCGCGCCGTTCACACTCGCCAGCTACATGATCGAGGGTGGAGGCTCGCGCAACTATCTTTTCACCAAGAAGATGATGTACTCCGCGCCCACCGCGTGGAACGAACTGATGAAGAAGTTGGTCGCGGTAACCGCCGAATACTCGGCCGAGCAGGTGCGCGCCGGAGCTGACGCCATCCAGATTTTTGATAGCTGGGTGGGGTGCCTGAGCGTCGAAGATTATCGCCGCTATGTTCTGCCGCATGCGACCGACCTGGTGAAGCGCCTGCAAAAGACCGGCGCGCCCATCATCTACTTCGGCACCGACAGCGCCACTCTTCTGCCTTCGATGCAGGAAACGGGCGCTGAAGTCATAGGCCTGGACTGGCGCATTCCGCTCGACACCGGATGGCAGAGCCTTGGTCTCAAAGGGGCGGTGCAGGGCAATCTCGATCCGGTGCTGCTCTTCGCCGATTGGAAAGAGACAAAATTGCGGACCCAGGAGATTCTGCGGCGGGCTGGCGGACGTGCCGGCCACATCTTCAATCTCGGACACGGCATTCTTCCTGAAACTCCGGTTGAGAATGTGAAAGCACTATGCGATTTCATCCGCGAGCAGTCGCCAGAGTTCAAGACGGAGCTGAAAACGGAGTTAAGGAAATGACGGCCTGCCCGCTGGCCCTCGCCGCCCAGTGCTATTGCGCCAATCAGGTGAGTTCGTTTGCTGCCTCGGAAATGGCCGCGAATACCGCCGTGCTTCTACTGGCACACGGCAGCCCCGAGAACCCCAGCCAGGTCCCTGAGTTCCTTCGTCATGTCACCGGCGGACGGCCCTTGCCGCCGGCGGTGGTCGAGGAGATCCGCCATCGCTATTCGCTGATTGGGTTCTCACCGCTCGCCTGCTGGACGTTTTTGCAAGCCGATCAACTGTCGCAGTCGCTGCTCTCACTGTCATTGAAGATGCCGGTCTTCGTCGGCATGCGCAACTGGAAACCCTTCATCGGCGACGCGGTGAAAGTAATTGCAAGCAGGGGATTCGAGCGTGTCATCGCCATCTGCCTCGCACCACAGAACTCACGTACCAGCGTTGGACTCTATCGCCGCGCGATCAGCGGCGAGGGAATTCTTCCTTTTGAGTTGGACTTCGTCGAGCAGTGGCATGACCATCCGCTGCTCATAAAAGCCTTCGCGGAGAAACTGCGCTTCGGCTGGGAAAGAGTCAGCGCCGAAAACGGCGCGAAACTGCCCGTGATCTTCACCGCGCACAGTGTCCCCGAGCGTACCATCACGGAAGGCGATCCCTATGAGAAGCAATCCAAGGAAACCGCCCGGTTCGTGGCGCAAGAGGCCGGCCTCGAGGCTAATGACTGGACTTTCGCTTTCCAGAGCCAGGGCATGTCAGGCGGACCCATGTCAGTCAACCCATGGATCGGCCCCACGGTAGAGGAAACGATCAGGAATTTAAAAGCAAGAGGGCACCGCGGCGTCCTCGTGCATCCCATTGGATTTCTGTGCGATCACGTGGAAGTGCTCTACGATATCGACATCGCCGTCAAACAGTTCGCAGAAAAAGAAGGTATGCGTCTGTGGCGCGCCGAGTCCTTGAACGGCTCGAAGACGTTAACGGCAGCGCTGGCGGAAATAGTAAGGAGCCGCGTTTAGCACTTGGCACTTGGCATTTAGCACTTAGCAAGAGCGCAGAAAACACGGCCAGGGGCGTCGCGGACCAGCAGCAAGAACCCAGTGCCAAAAGCTAATTGCTAAGTGCTAATTACAATGAAACGCATTGCCATCATCGGCGGCGGAATCTCCGGCCTCTCGGCCGCGTACACGATTGAAAAAAAGCGCCAATCCGGCACGCCGGTCGATTATGTTTTGTTTGAGTCCAGCCCGCGCCTGGGTGGTGTTGTCGCCACCGAACGCGTCGACGGCTGCCTGGTTGAAGCCGGCCCAGATTCCTTTCTTACGGAGAAGCCCTGGGCTGCGGACCTCTGCAGCAAGATCGGGCTAAGTGACCAACTGATCGGCTCGAACGACTCCGAGCGCAAGACTTACATCGTAACCAAGGGCAAGCTGGTGGAGATGCCCGATGGACTCATGTTCATGGTGCCCACCAAGATCGTGCCGACGGTGATGTCGCCGCTTTTTTCCTTGCGCACAAAAATCCGCATGGCTACTGAATGGTTTCATCCCCGACGGAACTCCGCCGAGGACGAAACCGTTGCGCAGATGGTGGAGCGGCACTATGGGGCTGAGATGGTGGAGTTGCTCGCCGATCCGTTGCTCTGCGGAATCTATGGTGGCGACGCTTCCCAGTTGAGCGTGCGCGCCGTGTTGCCCCGCTTAGCCGACATGGAATCGAAACATGGCAGTTTGGGCCGCGGTATGGTCGAAGCCCGTAGAAAAACGGGCGCCGCGGCGGCCGCTCCCTTGAGGCCAGTCTTCACCTCGCTCAGAGAGGGCATGCAGCAGATCGTCGATGCCCTGGTCGCACGTCTGGATGCGTACGCCTTAAAGACGTCTTCGCGGGTGCAGGCGGTGATCCGGGAGCATGACGGCTGGACTGTTTCCGCCGGATTCCAGAGCGACCGTTTCGATGCGGTGATCATTGCGACCCCCGCACATGCCGCCGCCGTGCTGCTTAATACGGATGAGAGCCTCTCCCGCGATCTGGGCGGCATTAAGTACAGCTCTTCGGCGACCGTCACGCTTGGTTACGACGAAAAAGTGCGGCGCTCGCTTCCGCCGGGCTTCGGATTGCTCGTGCCGCGCAGCGAAGGCCGCCGTATGCTTGCGGGCACCTTCGTCCACAATAAATTTCCTCATCGAGCGCCGGAGAATCGCGCCCTCATTCGCTGCTTTCTCGGCGGCGCGCGTGACGAACAGATCATGCAAGCGAGCGGAGAAGAAATTGTGCAAATTGTTCGCGATGAACTGCGGCAGATTCTCGGCCTTGATGCCGGACCTCTGTTTTCACGCATCTACAAATGGAAATTCGCCATGGCGCAGTATTCGGTCGGCCACCTCGAACGCGTGCAGCGTATTGAATCACGCCGCCAGAACCTCCCCGGTCTGGCGCTGGCGGGCAATGGCTATAACGGCATTGGCGTCCCCGATTGCGTTCGCTCCGGCACCGAAGCGGCTGGCAAAATCCTCGCTGAGATGGGGATGTGGTCGTCTGCCTAATCGTCTGGCAAACCTTCAACTCCTCGCAGTAACATGGATTGTTTCCGTGCGCGGGATTGCTCTTGTGACCTGAATCGTTTCTGCGCGCTCGATTTTTCCCGCAAAATTGTGAAGCCGTGGCCGTCCCACGCTCATCTATACGCCTAGTTTTGTTCTGATATTCTGATTTTCCACTCCTAACACCATGAGCACTGCAGCGTCCGCGAGCCGATGGAAGATTATTGTTGCCTTTGCGCTGGTCTATGTTTTCTGGGGCTCGACTTATCTAGGCATTGGCATTGCTGTGGAGCAGATTCCTCCGGGCGTCATGTGCGCATCGCGCTTCCTGGTCGCGGGTACGGTTATGCTCGCTTACTGTGCTCTGACGGGACGCCGCATTCGTTTTTCCGCGCGGCAGCTTGGGCACATGGCGGCTGTCGGCATTCTGCTTCTGATGGGCGGCAATCTCACTCTTTCTTACGCGGAGCAGATCGTTCCAACCGGCCTGGCGGCGCTGCTGATTGCGGTTACGCCGCTTTGGTTCCTGGTGCTCGATAGCCTGTTGCTGGGCGACCATCATATCTCGGGGCGCGGCAAGATCGGGCTGGCCATCGGGATCGCCGGCGTGGTTGTCCTCATCTGGCCTGATCTTCGGCATTCTGATGCCCTTGGACACCGAGAACTGTGGTGGACACTGGCGTTGCAACTGGGGTCGTTCAGTTGGGCGCTCGGTTCGGTGCTCTCGAAAAAGTGGCAGACCGCGGCCGTTGATCCATTCAGTTCCACGGCGTGGCAGGTGATCTTCGCGGGGATCGCGAATCTGATTTTCGCGCTAATCGTCGAGAGACATTCC
>Ga0209647_1000704_pt1 | contig 30653 bp, 20 predicted proteins | sample GraSoi_2013_60cm_FD_185827 | JGI IMG/M metagenome (GOLD analysis project Ga0209647, IMG submission 185827) | Grasslands soil microbial communities from the Angelo Coastal Reserve, California, USA - Sample 9_17_2013_60cm (SPAdes) (version 2) | ecosystem: Environmental > Terrestrial > Soil >... | reverse complement strand
TCGGTGTGGGACGATGCCAGAAGTCGCCAACCGCCGGCGGCCTCCTGCCGTTCCAATCGCACCGGAACATCCTTTGCTGGTTGCCCTTGCGCGATATCTAGAACATGCGTCGAAATGCGCATCATCCTTGAAGCCACTTTCTCAGGCGAATCTGCGTGATCTGCCGCTGCTCCTCCGCGGCTTCCTGCAGTTCGGTATGATCGTCATTTTCCAACCGTCGCCGCAAAGTTTTCAGAATCGCTTCCGGTGATTTGCCGGTCGCGCATACGATGAAAATTCGGTTGAAGCGGCGCTCGTATTCACGATTTCCTTCTGCCAGCGCAATCTTTGCAGAATCGCGGGCATCCGCGACTCCTTGTTGCTCTTGCTCGGACCACGTAGCGGACTGAAGCGCCGCCAGTTTCGGTGCCCGCGATTCACCCACGCGTGATTCGTCAATGCGTGATTCCCCAATTCTCGGATGGCTGCGAAATGCCTCCAGCCAGTCCGATTCAGGTAAACTGCGCCAAATTTCGTCCGACGCAGCCAGAAGAGATTCTTCGTCCGGCAACGGTCTTCGTGCCACGATTCCATCTGCCCACGCTCGCGAGCCACAGCACGGCAGTATCTCATTCGCAGCTGCCGTAGCGGGAAGAAAATTCCAGCGCGCCAGCGTATTACTCGTGCCGGGCTCGCGCTGTCGCGCAATTGCCCCAAGGTGTTCAACGAATTCTGCTACCAGATTGCCAGCTACCGCCGCACGGTATTTCGCCGTGGATCGAATATCATCAATAGGCTCAATCGCAGCAGCGGCGGTCTCTCTCGCCGAGTGCAGCAACTCCGGCCCGACTGTCTTTCCTTTCAACATCTGCTCCACCTCGGGCAAACGAAGTGGCACCGGCGCCACACTGCCCAAAGCTATGCGAACATCTTCGATCACGCCGTCGCGAAGGTGGCCCAGCGCGGCAATGCACACTTTGGCGATAGCCTGAGCCTCGCGAGCTCCCACTTTTCGTGCATAATGAAGATAGTTCGAAAACCTTCTCCCCAGACAGATGGCTCGAATCAACTCATCGGGCGCCAGGTTCATCTTCTTGTAACCCGTGTGGAAGCCGAGGTAGGGTATCTGGCGTTCGCCTCGAGCCGACACGACGATCAATTCAGCCTCGTAGGCCAGCAATGCCGGCAGCGAATCCGCAGCGGGCGATGCGTTCACGATATTTCCCCCCAAAGTACCCCGATTCTGGTTCGCGATTCCGCCGGTCCAGCGAGCCGCACTCGCCAGCAACGGAAACTCCTCGGCGATAACGTTGTGCTCACGCAGTTCTGTGTAAGTGCATCCGGCCCCAATTCTGATTTCGTCCGGCAAAGTCTCGACGCCTTGCAGTTCGGGTAAATTCCAAATGCTGATGAGCTTTCGCGCCGGAAGTTTCCCGGCCGCGTATTGCACCATCACGTCGGTGCCGCCGGCGATGGGGAGCCATTGCCCGGGCTTGTCCGCCAGAAGCGCGACGACTGCCTGCAGTGTGCCGGGGGCAATCAATTCAAAATCCGCAGGATCCGACCTCATGCAGGACTCCTGCGCGCCGCTTCCATCACCGCATCGAAAATCTGCATGTAACCAGTGCAGCGGCAGAGATTGCCTGACAGTCCTTCGCGAATGTCGTCCAGGGTAGGCTTGGGCTTCTTGTCCAGCAGATGACAGCTAGCCAGAATCATTCCGGGAGTGCAGATGCCGCACTGCGCGCCACCGCATTCCAAGAATGCCGCCTGCAGCGCGCTTAATTGCGGACCTTGGGCAAGACCTTCGATGGTCGTGAGATTTGCGCCCGCCGCCTGCAAAACCGGAACAAGACAGCTATTGATCAACTTGCCGCTCATCAGGACGGCGCAAGAACCGCATTCGCCTTCTCCGCAACCTTCCTTGGTACCCGTCAACCCAAGTTCCTGGCGCAGGACATCCAAGAGTCTCTCCATGGGATAAACTCGAACGGTTTCCGTCTTTCCGTTTACCGTGAGAGCAAGCTCGCATTTGACGCGATTCTCGGAGGTGTTGGTCATCTTTTTCCATCAATCGTTCTATCAGCCATGCCATCAGCACAGACTGCTTCGAAGATATCTTCCGGCAGTAGCGGAACGGTGTCGAAGCGAGTACCGAGTGCGTCTTCGATTGCGTTGACAATGGCCGGAGCTGGGCCATCCATTGGAAGTTCGCCGATTCCCTTGGCGCCATACGCTCCGTGGAGCTTCCCCATTTCTTCGAAGAATACGCGAATCTGCGGCAAGTCCGCGGAAGTGGGCATGATGTAATTTGTCATCTGTCCGTTCTGCATGCGTCCATTTTGCCAGACAACCTTTTCATACAAGGCAAAGCCAATGCCCTGGGCAACGCCGCCGGCGATCTGACCCTTTGCCAGAATGGGGTGAAGAACTTTGCCGACTTCCTGCAGGGCTACGAAGTCTTCCACTCTCGCGCTGTAGGTCGAGAGGTCCACTGCAACTTCCGCTACATAAATTGCCCAGGCGAAAGTTGCGTAGGCTTCGCCGCGATATTTCTCGTCATCCCAGAAAACGCCTTCTGGAGCTTCGTAGCGCGCGTACGAGCGTAGCTCCCCACGCTTGGCAATATGGAGCCGGCACGCCGCGCGAAATTCTTCGGGCGAATACGAATCGGTTAACGATCCGGCCCCGGTCAATGTTTGCCTGATTCCAATCGCGGCCGACCGCACCAGAGTTCCAACGACCATGGCGGTGCGGGAAGCAACCGTCGGCCCGCTGTTTGGAACTTGATTCGTGTCCGCCTGTGCAATCGCAACATAGTCATAAGGCAAGTCCAGGGCTTCCGCCGCAATTTGGCAGAGCACGGTGTTGGTTCCCTGGCCGAACTCGGTGCTCGAAACCAGGATGCGCACCGTGCCGTCAGCACAGCCCTCGACCCCAACTACCGAAGCCAGATATCGCTCGCCCGAGCCGGTGAAACCCGCACCATGCAGAAAGGCCGCGATCCCCATTCCTCGCTTGATCGGACCTCCGATCGGACCGTTGACCGGACCTGTATCGTTCTGTCGGGCGAATCGCGCCTTCTTTGCCGGATAATCCGAAAGTTCCAACGCGCGATCAAGTAGCTTCCCGAGATCAATTTCCTCGCGAATAGTTTGCTCGGTGGTAGTGGTTTGGCCCGGCTTGAGGAAATTCCGGCGGCGGATCTCGGCCGGAGAGAGGCCCACAACTTGCGCGATGCGATCCATGTGCCGCTCCATCGCGAACAAACTCTGTGGCGCTCCAAAGCCCCGAAACGCCCCGTGTGGCGGAGCATTCGTTGCCACCGCCTTCCCGCGAATGCGGACGTTAGGCCAGTAGTAAGGACCACCGGCATGGATGATGCCACGGGAGAGAACGACAGACGATAATGTCGCATAGGCGCCGCCATCAATCGTGAAATTAATTTCCCCTCCCAGAATTTCTCCCTCTTTACTCAGCGCCGTACGGTGATGTGTACGCGAAGGATGGCGCTTGGTAGTCGCCGTCATGTCTTCCAGACGGTCATAGACGATCTTTACCGGCCGTCCAGACTTCATGGCCAAGAGCGACGCATGGCCCGCGATCATCGAAGGATAATCTTCCTTGCCGCCGAAGGCGCCGCCGGTCTCGGCCTGCACGACACGGACTTTCTCCGCCGGCAAGTTGCATAGTGCCATCAGCGCTTTGTGTACGTAGTAAGGACATTGCAGCGATCCCCAGACTGTGATTCCCAGCTCTCGATCGAAGGATGCGATCACCCCGTTGTTTTCGATATAAAGCTGTTCCTGTGCCCCCGTCGTGTATTCGCCTTCGACGATGTAGCTGGCATTTTCCCAGACGCTGTCGACATCGCCCTTCGCAATCAAAAAGGTTTTGAATACATTGTCCGTTCCCCAGATGACTTGCGAGCATCGTTCGCTTTCATCAATAGTAAAAATAGCGGGCATGGGTTCGTATTCGATTGCGACCGCGTCGATCGCCTTGCGCAGCACGTGCCGGTCCGCATGCGCCAATAGCAGGATCGGCTCTTCGGGATGATTGACCTTCCCCTCCGCAAGGCAGGGCTGATCGTCGCCGATCAGAGCAATGCAGTTCTTACCAGGAATGTCGTTCGCCGTGACAATTACAAATTCGCTCCAGTCGAACTGGGAGCCAAACGAGATCTTTTTGATTACTCCGCGAGGAATCTGGCTGCGCACGGTCGCGCCGTAAAGCATTCCCGGCAAGGACATATCGTCGATGTAGCGCGCCGCGCCGGTTACTTTGTCGCGGCCTTCCTTGCGCGGCACCGACTTGCCGATGATGTGCGTTTCCGGCATGCCTATCCTTTTATTACAGTCTCGTCATCGACAACTGCGCTAGCCACGGACCTCACGTCCTCCAGCCTCTCCCAGAAACTCGCCGCTGCTGAAGACGCATTGTCCCCGCAAATACGTCGCTTTCACAACGCCGCGCAACTTTTCTCCCAAATACGGAGATACAGGATGGCGATAATGCAGGCAATCTTTGGTCACGACGAACTCCGCCTCCGGCTCAAAGATAACCAGATCGGCATCGCAGCCTTCCGCAATGCGACCTTTGCGAGCGTGGCAGCCTGCCAGTCGAGCGGGCTCCTCGGCCATCCACCGGGTAAGGTCGGTCAAAGCGAATTCGCGCCGGCTGGCCTCCGTCCACATAACGGGAAACGCCAGCGAAAGACTGGCGATGCCACCCCACGCTGTGCTGAAGTTACCCTCTTCGAGCCGTTTCATAGCGGGCGGACAAGGCGAATGATCGGTCGCTACCAGATCGATAATTCCATCCTTTAGCCCCTGCCACAACTTTTCGCGATTGTCACGCGAGCGAATCGGAGGCGCGCACTTACACAATGTCGCACGATCGGGAATTTCTTCCGCACAGAAATGCAAATAGTGGGGACAAGTTTCAACGCTGACCGGAAGCCCCTCCGCCCGGGCCGCGTACAACTCTGCCAGCGCCCGGCTCGCTGAGAGATGGACGATGTGCAATCGAAACTTGTACTGCCTGCATAAAGACAGCAGTAATCGGATCGCGGTGAGTTCCGCTTCCTCCGGCCGCGATTGCAGATAGGTCGAGTAGCGCCTCCAGTCCGCATTCTGCAGACGCTGCTGCGCTTCGTCAATGGGACCAGAAAGTTCTGCGTGGACCAACAGCGGCAAGCCCGTTCGCGCCACATGAGGCAACGCGGCGCGAAGCTCCGGCTCGGTGACCATGGTGAAACCGTCGATTCCGGGATGGATCAGAAAGCACTTGAAACCCGGCACGCCCGCAGCCGCCAACGCTTCGATGTCCACCTGATTGTCGCTCACCACACCGCCCCAGGCTAGCCAATCCACCCAGCATCGGTGGTGAGCTGCTTTGCGTTTGGAGGTAAGTGCCGCGACAGTAGTCGTCGGCGGCAGACAGTTGAGAGGCATATCGACCAGCGTCGTGTAACCGCCGGCCGCCGCCGCTCGCGTTGCCGTCTCAAATCCTTCCCACTCGCTTCGCCCGGGGTCGTTGATGTGCACGTGAGAATCGACGAGTCCCGGAAGAATGGCTGACTTGCCGAAGTCGAGCACTTCGAAGTCGCGCACTCGGGCATGAGCGGGTATTTCGTGGGCAGGAACGATGCCGTCGATTTTCCCTTCTCGCACCAGGATCGCTCCCGGACGAATTCCATCCGGGGTCAAGATGCGCTGAGAAAGGAAAGCTTGCCCGTCCATGCCCGAGCCTATCGTGCCTTCTCGTCTTTTTCAACTTTCCCGCATCTGGGCAGAAATACTTTGAGTATTTCCCTGCTCCGCTTATACTTGCTCCCTTAAACGGCGGCTGTGGAAGAGTCCATGACGACCGATTTGCGCGCAGATTCGTGGGTAGTTGAGTTCAGCGTGCCCTTGACGATTACGCGATGACGGAACGAAGCCACGTGGACAACGCTTTCATGGCCCGTGCCATTCAACTCTCGGTCGACAATGTCCGTACCGGAAGCGGCGGCCCTTTTGGCGCCGTCATCGTCAAAGAAGGCGTCGTCGTAGGGGAAGCCGCCAATCAGGTCACGGCGACCAATGACCCCACAGCACACGCTGAAGTGCTGGCCATCCGGCAGGCTTGCCAGAGACTTGGCTGCTTCGAACTCCGCGGCTGTGATCTCTACACTTCCTGCGAACCATGCCCGATGTGCCTGGGCGCAATCTACTGGGCCCGGATTGGCAAAGTTTATTTTGGCAATCTTGCGGCGGACGCTGCCAAAATCGGCTTTGATGACTCCGCCATTTACGCGGAAATCACCCAACCGCATGCGCAACGTGAAATTCCCATGATTCAGATGATGCGCGAGGAAGCACTGGCGGCATTTCGAATGTGGGAGCAGAATCCCGGCAAGATCCGTTATTGAAGCAGGGACTTCGGCCACACGTACCGTGCGCCGCCGGAAACTCCACTGAGGAAAACGATTGATCGAGCGTTACTTCAAACTCGCCGAAAACCAAACCACCATTAAACGGGAAATGCTGGGCGGCCTCACGACATTTGTGACGATGGCCTACATCATCGTCGTGAACCCGCAGATCCTGGCCCAGGCAGGGATGCCGGCCGATGGCGTCGTGTTTGCGACGTGCGTCTCGGCCGCAGCCGCCACCTTGGTCATGGGCCTCTACGCTAACTATCCGATTGCTCTAGCTCCCGGGATGTCGCTGAATGCCTATTTCACTTATGCCGTCTGCCTTAATATGCATGTTCCCTGGCAGACAGCGTTGGCCGTGGTTTTCTTTTCGGGAGTAGCATTCCTGCTGCTCACGGTGACCCGCGTGCGCGAACAAATTGTGAACGGCATGCCCGACTGCCTTAAATACTCCACGGCTACGGGCATCGGAATGTTTATCGCCTTCGTCGGACTACGTAATGCCAAACTCGTGGTCGCGAATCCCGCTACCTTCGTCGGCCTGGGCAACTTCTCCGACAAAGAGGTGCAAACGGCTTGCTTCGGCCTTGCGCTGACTCTTGTCCTCATGGCGCGCAAGGTCAATGGTGGAATTCTGATCGGCATCTTTGCAACTACGCTGGTGGGAATTCTTCGCGGCCTATCCCATTGGCCCTCCGCGATTCTGGCTCTGCCCCACCCTTCATCCACTTTTATGAAGCTCGACTTTCGAGGGGCCATCCATCTTGGCTTCCTCGAAATCCTATTCGCGTTTTTGTTTGTCGACCTTTTCGACAATGTGGGCACACTGGTAGGCGTGTGCGAGCAGGGCGGTTTCATCAAGAACGGCAAGATTCCCCGCGTCGGCAGGGCTCTGGTGGCCGATGCCGTGGGTACACTGTTCGGCTCACTGACTGGCACGTCCACGGTCACCAGTTACATCGAAAGCGTGGCCGGCGTGGCGGCCGGAGCACGGACGGGCCTGAGCAACGTTGCCGTCGCCGCTCTCTTCTTGATGGCCACGTTCTGCTCGCCTTTGGCCACCGCCATTCCTGCGTACGCCACAGCGCCCGCGCTGATCCTGGTGGGCGCGCTCATGACGCAATCCATTTCGAACATCGAATGGAGCGAGTTCAGCGAGTCGGTTCCGTCGTTCATCACCATGCTCGCCACACCGTTGACCTTTAGCATCGCCACCGGAATCAGCTTGGGTCTCATCTCTTATACGGTGGTGAAAATCGCTGCCGGCAAATTCCGCGAAATTACCGCGTTGATCTGGATTCTCACCGCACTCTTCATTCTGCGGTACATCTATCTCGCGGTCGCTTAAGAGGGTTGGCAGCGAGCGTCGCGACTACCCCAGGGGCTGTGACACCGGGTTCCGCCTCGTCCAGTCGCCCTGTCTTTGCTTCTCGCAAACGGAGAGTATCGACCCCGCGCAAGCTCAAATTTCAAAAGGCTCGTCCGGATCAGGCTCTTGCACTGGAACGTCAGGTTGTTCGGGACCATCGGGTGGCTCCTTTACGGGAGGGGGCGATGGGTTTGGGAATTGGTGCAGGTCAAATTGCATGGAGCTAGGATGCCAAAATCAACTTCTGCGATCGCCTGGTTTTCGCCGCCGATCAGATCTGAAATTGCGCGGCGCTGGGGGAGGTTGGTAAATTGAGGCGTTGGCGTTGTATTCTCGGGTCGTGCCACGTTTGCCCGCGCCGCGTTTGCCTGCTTTACGTTCGCTCGCGCCCCATCGCACTCCGACTCCCGGATTATTTTTGGGACTGATCATCACCCTGGCCGCAGTGGTTGTTTATTCGGGATACATCACGCGGCAGATTTCCGGCTTGCGCGAACTGCAGAACAATCTTGTAGACCGCAACCGGAAAGACTCGCTGCAACTGCTTCGCATCCAGAACGATTTGAATTCGCTGGCTCTGGCGATGCGCGACATGCTGGACAACGATGAGCCCTACCCGCTGACCGCGTGGGCAGCGCAGTTCCAGCGCGTTCGGACGGATTTGGACGACGCGCTTCGCCGTGAGCAGCAGGTTGCCCCGGTGAATCGCACTCCCGCGCAAGAACAATATCTGGAGAATTCTGCCACACAGTTCTGGGATGCGGTGGATCGGACCTTTGCCCTGGCGCACGATTCGAACCAGGCGGAAGCCAGAACTCAGATCCGAATCTCGTTACGTGCCCGGCAGGAGGCGCTGAGTACGGCCGTGTCCCGGTTGCTGGTGCAGAACAATGAGAGTGAAGAGCAGGCTGCGTTGCGAATCCGGCAGATTTATGACCGTGTCCAGCGGCAAGTGTATCTGTTCCTGACAGCGACTCTGATTGCCATTCTCTTTACCAGCCTTTACCTGATCCGCTCGAACCGGCGATTGTTCGCACAGCTTGCGGTGCTTTCCGAACAGCGCAGCGAGCTTGCCCAGAAGCTCATTTCGACCCAGGAATCCACTCTGCGCCACATCTCACGCGAGTTGCACGATGAGTTCGGACAGATTCTGACCGCCGTAGGATCCATGCTGACGCGCGCGGGGAATCATGCTCCGGAGGGTTCGGCGCTGCGCTCCGAACTGCGTGAAGTTTGCGAGATCACGCAAAGTACCCTGGATAAAGTGCGCAGCCTTTCGCAGGCCTTGCATCCCGTGATGCTCGAAGAAATCGGACTAGAGAGCACTCTTGACTGGTATTTGCCCGTGGTGGAAAGGCAAGCTGGGATTCACGTATTCTATGAGAAATCAGGTGAATCTTTTCCTGTTGACGGCAACGCCGCCATCCATGTGTACCGTGTGGTGCAGGAAGCTCTGAATAACTTGACTCGACATTCGGGAGCCACGGAGTCGTGGGTGCGTCTGAGATTTTTGCCACAAGCATTAGAAGTCGAAGTGGAAGATCACGGGAAAGGCTTCGAAGCGCAGGCGGCAAAGCAGGGAATTGGATTGGTTGCGATGAGGGAACGCGCGGAACTGCTGGGTGGCACAGTTGAATTTGTGCGGCCTCTGCATGGTGGAAGTGGGACGTTGGTCCGATTGAGAGTCCCGATGGAGAAGCTGGAAGCTTGATTCGCATGCCGGATAAGATCTCAGTTCTGCTGGTTGACGACCACAACCTGGTGCGGCGGGGTTTCCGGCGCATTCTGGAGGATGAGCCCGACATTATCGTTGCCGGGGAGGCTGGCGATGGCCTTCAGGCGATCAAGCTCGCGGAGGAGCTTCGTCCGAAAGTAATTGTGATGGATTGTGCCATGCCTGGGATGAACGGTTTGGAAGCTACCCGGCAGATTCTCGGAAAGCAGCCGCAGGCTTTGGTGCTCATGCTCAGCATGCATCCAGAGGAAACTCTGGTGCGGCAGGCGCTCGAAGCCGGAGCGCGCGGCTATGTTCTGAAAAATGCGGTGGACCTGGAGTTGGGGGCTGCGATCCGGCGAGTCGTGAAGGGCGAAACCGTGCTCGATTCCCAACTCAAGCGCCCCGCTCCACTCAAAGGCAAGCGCCACTCCGCTCTTACCCCGCGCGAACTCGAAGTGCTGCAGATGATCGTGGATGGCAAGTCCAACAAAGAGATCGCATCCGCGCTCGACCTCAGCGCGAACACAGTTGCGGTTCACCGTGCGAACATGATGGACACTTTAGGAATCCACAAAGCAGCTGAGTTGGTCGTCTACGCGATCCGCAACGGGCTGGTTGATCTTCCGTGAAACGCCGGGCGTTTCTTTCTGGCATGGCAGGCATTGGCATGGCAGGCTTGGCATCGGCGTCGATGTCGACTTCAGGCCTGCTCCTGGATGCGTTCGCAGCCCCTCCTTCGCCCAATCCAGGTTTTCGTCTGGTGGATGTGACAGCCGAGTCTGGAATTCTGTTTCGTCACAATAGCGGAGCCTACGGCGGCAAGCTGCTGCCGGAGACACTCGGCGCCGGTTGCGCATTCCTCGACTACGACCGCGACGGCTGGCAGGACATTCTTCTGGTGAACGGCATGGATTGGCCCGGACACAAACGCGAGCACAAATCAGAGCCCAGCAGGCTGAAGCTTTATCGCAACAATCGCAACGGCACGTTTTCTGACGTGACTCACAAAGCTGGGCTCGACATCGAAATGTACGGTATGGGGGTGGCGATCGGAGATTACGATAATGATGGGCACCCTGACATCCTGATTACTTGTGTCGGGCAGAACCGGCTCTTCCGCAACACCGGCAAAGGCACATTCGTCGATGTAACCAAGTCAAGTGGGCTAGGTGGACGGCAGGCGCTGAGCACGTCCGCTTTATGGTTTGATTTCGACCGCGACGGACTGCTGGACCTGTTTGTCTGCAATTACGTCAAGTGGTCTCCCGAGCACGATGTGTTTTGCAGCCTCGACGGCAAGCACAAGTCCTATTGCACGCCGGAGGCCTATCGCGGCGAGACCTGCTGGCTGTTTCGCAATCGCGGCAATGGAACCTTTGAGGATGTCACCGCCACCAGCGGAGTTTTCGACAGCAGTTCGAAGTCCCTCGGTGTAGCCATGTTCGACTATGATCGCGATGGCTGGCCCGATTTGCTGGTGACTAATGATACGCAGCCCAACAAGCTTTATCGGAATCAACGCAACGGTACGTTTAAAGACATAGCCCTGGATGCCGGCATCGCCCTTTCCTCAGAGGGTAGAGCCCGCGCCGGTATGGGCGTAGACGTGGCCGACTTCGACAATTCAGGAAGCTCGGGCGTGGCCATTACGAATTTCGACAACGAAATGATGGGACTGTACCGGCTTTCCAACAGCGGAAATTATTCGGACGTAGCAACGCAAAGCGGAGTAGGGCTGGCGTCGAAAGACAAATTGGGATTCGGATGCGTGTTTCTCGACGCCGATCTGGATGGCGCACTCGATCTGGCAGTCGTGAACGGGCATATCGATGACACGGTGCGCAATGTCAACGGCGTCGGATACGCGCAGCCACCGCAGCTTTTCCTGAACAGCGGAAAGGGAACATTCGTTGACGTGGCAGCCGAAATCGGCGGCGGCTTCAGTCAGCCAAAGGTCGGACGAGGGCTTGCCTACGGCGATTTCGATCGCGATGGCGATCTCGATCTATTAATCACGACCAACAACGGCCCTGCCTATCTCTACCGCGCCGACCAGACCGCCGGGAACCGGAGCATCCGGATTCGCCTGGTAGGGACGAAGTCTAATCGCGACGCAATCGGGGCTTCGCTGAAAATATTCCATGGAGCGTCGAACGGAACTTCGACCCAATCACGCCTGGTCAAAGGCGGGTCCAGTTATCTGTCGCAATCGGAACTGCCGGTAACCTTCGGGCTGGGAAAGCGAGACAAGATCGATCGTTTGGTGATCGAATGGCCCAGCGGAAGAACGGAAGAATACAAGAACCTCGCAGCCGGGCGGGCCTATGAGTGCGTGGAATCAAAAGGAATCAGCGGTCTGACGAGCTTCTAGAGTCGTCGCACGACCGCATCCAGCCCCCGAGGGGCCAGACCTTGTGCCGTGAATCGCTCGGCCCATCACGACCCCTTATAGAGTTGAAACGGCGCCCAGTAAAACGGATTGCGGAATCCGCCGCCTCGGAGCAATGACAACTTGGCCGCGCGGAGAGCGGCATCCGGGCCCGCTCCCTTGTCCAACTCGTCGTAAAACTTATCCATAAGTTGCTCGGTGGAAGCGTCCGTTGCTTCCCACAAGGCGGCGACCACATTGTGGGCGCCGGCTCTAAGGAATGCCCATGAGAGCCCGACCAGTCCCTCCCCCGAGTACGCGCGTTCGCCCGCGCCATAGCACGCCGAGATTGTGACAAGATCAGCCTGCAATGGAGAGTGAATGATGTCGCGGGCGTAGAGTTTGAACGAGTCGTTTTCGGCGTTGCCTTCCGCCGGCGCAGTTTTTGATAGGGCAGTCTTCGAGAGCACAATCGCGGAGTCGAGTGGACTCACTCGGCTGGCCGTTCCATGTGCAACAAAATGGATATAGGAAAACTGCCCTGGACTGCTCGCCAGATATGCTTCCGGATTCGCCTGCTCGCGCGCAAATATCCGCTGCTCAGCCGCCGGAAAATGCCGGGCAACACTCTCCATCTGGGCGGCGGCTTTTGGGAGTTCGGGATATTTATCGTTCGGTGCGACGCTGTTGCCGACGAGAAGCAGCCCGCGGTCGCGTTTCTCCTTGCCTTTACGGATGTCCGGGCGTACCGCGGCGAGCAACCGTAACGAGCTGGCATTCGCAATCGTTACGTCTTCAATCCAAAAGTGCAATTTCGGTTCGGACAATTTTTGTTCGGGGAATATTGCTCCGGGAACAAGAAGAGTCTCGAAATTCAGATTGTTCAGGGCGCCATCCGGGATAACGAAAACCTTCGCGTCCTTCCTCAGTAACCCCTGTGCCGGCGCGATCAGCGTGCGATAGAGCCAGCGGCCGTCCTGATCGGCGGATTCGAGAACATCTTGCGGTCCGCCGAGAGCCCTGCGATAACGTTGCACGGCCGCTGTAATTTCCGAGGCGGAAGGAAGCGTATACACGCCGGTTTTCTGCGGAGTGATGGCCCACAGGTACGACTGCTTCTCGCCCAGCCAATAAAAAAGAACTGCGCCGGCTCGTCGGGCGATCTGAAGCGGTTTTACCGGGGGAGGCACCGTAGACACCGCTTTTGTCAGCAATCCCAACCCTTCGGCTAGGGCGCGCGCGCGGCTGTAGTCGGCCCAGCGCAGGGCGTCATCCGGCTTTCCCCGTGCTACTAGAAAATGAATGTAGTCGTCGTAGATGCGCGAAGCATTGGTAAGGAAAGAAAGCTGAGAATCTTCGTGCTGCACGGTTTCGCGAGCCGCTTCGAAGGTGGCGAGCGCAACGCGGTATTCACGGTCTGCGGAATCTGACCGTTTCTCATCCTCGTAGAGCCGCGCCAGCGAGTGCTCGGCCTCCCACTTCAGGAAAACGGGACAACTCTTGTCCTGCTCGACCTCGTGAAATTTACTCTCAGCCGTCGCGGTATCGCCGCGATGGGCGGCAATTTGTCCTTGGACGAGTTTCGGATAGAGTTCATCAAGCCGGTTCCCACTTTCCTGAGAGATGTTCAGAGTCTGTTCGGCGTACTCACTCGCTTTCTTTCCATCGCCGACCTGCAAGGCGAGCCGCGCCAGCACGCGCAAGACATTGAGGATGTGTTCCTTGCTGTTTTCGAGCTTGGCGAGAATTAATGCTTGCTGAAATGACTGTTCGGCTTGGATAAAATCATGCGCGTCCATGTAAATGTAGCCGACGTTGGTGAGTCCATTCTCCTGGTCGAAGACGTCCCCGAGTTGATCTGCTCGCTTCTCCGCTTCCAGCAGCAACTGCAACGCTCTTTCGGAGTTCCCGAGCCGGTAGTACGCCCAACCTACATTTTCTTGTGCAGCCAATGCGATGTCGCCAGCACCCAGGGCTATAGACGCTTTATATGCTGCATCCGAGCGATCGATGGCCTCGTCGAAACGTCCTTCCTTAACCAAGGCCCCGCCCAGATTGAGCAGGGAGGTCGCCTCCAGGAACCGATCACCGTGCGCTCGTGCGAAAGACAGGCTTAGCTCGAATTGCTGCCGAGCCGCTAAGAACTGATTTTGTCCAAGGTCGAAAAGTCCGCGTCCTTGAAACGCCTCGCCGCAGCCGGCGGCCGCAGGTGGCGTGCACAGGCGCTCTGCCTTTTCAAAGTCGCGGGTGGCCGCCTCAAGATCGAGCTGGCGCGCATGCGCGATTCCCCGCAGCGTTAAAATTGGAATGATGGTGTCCTGGGGCGCCGATGTACGCGCTTGGGAATCGAGCAGAGCGAGCACTTCCGGATACTTGCCGCGCCAGAGAAGGGACTCCGCTTGCAAGATTCTGAACTTCCATGCCCACTCTGGACTGGAGCCCAGGAATCGCCGATAGCCTGCCTCGGCCTCTTGCTGGCTGTGAATCAAGTCGCCGTGCTGAAAAGTAAGCCGCGCATGTTCAAGAACGGCCTGCGGACCCTCAGTATGGCTGCATGAGAGCACGCAGGCAAAGAGCAGAGATGACAAGCAAACGGTTACGGCCTTGTGGTGCCGTTGGCCGTAACGCTGCCGGCGAGCACGGTCCCGCCGCCGATGCAGCCCATATGCATGTTGAGCATGTTCAGAGTGAAGTAGTTGCTGTTGCCCGGCTCCTGCGGAGACCCACCCCGCGTTTTGTCCGAAAAGCCATCGTGGATGGGTTGGACGCCGACCTCGACTTCGGCCAAGGAGACGGTCCCAAAGTCCGGGATGAAGATTACGTTCCCGAACGTTCTGACCCCGGGAATCGGAATCGGCCCGATGCTTTTCACCAGTGAACATTCAAGCTTAGGATAGCCGTTCCGCTCTCCTTTCGCTCGCCCATTAGCACGTTTTTTGAGGTCGTCAATGTACGCGATTTTGGCATCGTACTGTTTCTCCAGGCCTTCAGGAAGACCCTTGGCGCTGGCGGCGACATCGAGTTGACGTTGGACGCGATCGAGAAAGCCGCGGTCCCGCAGATACGGGCGGTCGCCTTCCGGTTTGTCGCCGCAGAATGTGAAATCAAGGTCTACCTGGACCGGGTATCCGGCGACCCGCAAGTTTTCGAAGCGAGTGCCCAAAAACGTCACCTTGGGAACATGGCCGCTGGCCAGCGAATGCTCGGTGGAAACCTGGGCCACCATACGATCGGCAGTGATGACTTCGAATACGTTCAGGCCTTCAATCACTGACGTCGACAGCGTTACCCAGCCAGAATGATCGTTGCCCCAAAGATCCTTTTTCTCGATTTTGGTCCCGGACGCGCGAGTGTGGCCCGCCTTAAAGGAAATCAGGCCTTCCAGGCTAGTCTCCTCGACCGATTGCCGGATATGGCCGTCGCGGCGCGTCTTTTCCAATACAACGCGCGCATGGTGTTCGATCGGTTGCTTAATTGGATGTTTCAAATTGCCACTAAGCACGTGGGCTTCGGCGTGATACACGTGGTACCGCTCTGAAACCGGGCCCGGCGCCACAGGTGATTTCGGATTTGCGGCCATGTCGTTTGCTCCTTCTCTTGAGCTTACTTCTGAATTTGTAATTCAAATGATGCCCTACCAACTTCCTTACTCTCGGCCGTCAAAGTTACTCCATGGACCGCCAAAGTATAACGCCCCGCTTCCCGATTTGCTCCTGGTACTTGGACCGGCCACTGATCGCGCGCGGATGTCGCGGGAATCGTGAGCGTCCATTCCAGCTTGCCGCCCGGATCATATAAATCGGCTGTGTAACGGGAGTAGCCATTTTCAGGCGGGATCCTCACAAAAAGCAGAAAGCCTTGCCCTGGATGCGTCGTAACGACCGGTCCCTCAGATCCGTACGTGCCGACATTCACCGAGGCCCATGGCAACACTTGCGGGCTCTTCGCTGTCCGCTGCAGTTGCGGATACATAACCAGATTCTGGTAGCCGATCACGGCCAGCAACATGATCGTCACAGGCGCAACCACCATCGGACGAAACCACGTGAGCCAGCGCGGTATAGCCGGGGCCGGGACAGTTGCAGGCAAGGCCGCGGCTGCCGGTTCACGTTTCTCGGCCAACACAACCTTGCTCTGCTCAACGAACAACGCGCCGGCCTGGACGTCGAGCGCACACTCCCTGCAGTCGAAGAAATGTTCCTCAAACTCGTCCCGTGATGCGGGATCGAGTTCGTCGAGCAGATATCTCTCCGTCATTTTGTGACGAACCACCATATCGTGGTCCATTAATGCCCCCTCTTATCGTCTCGTATCAATAGTGCGCCGGCGCGACCCGGCGTTGCACAGCAATCAGACCGGAGTAAATTCCGGCGAATCGTTCCCCGTATTTTTTTTATACAGCGACTTGAACGATTGTTTTGCACGATGCAATAACACTCGCAAATACTCGCGGTCTACACCGAAGTCCCGGCATACTTCGTTCTTGTCCCGCTCTTCAAGGAAAACCTCGCGCAGCAACCGCCGGTCGCGCTCCGAAAGTTGGTCCAGAATCTCCCGGACTTTCTTTTCCGTTTCTTTGGCTGCAAGAGCGCCCAGCAGATCGATCGCGCAGGCACGGAGATCCTTCTGATCATCGTCGAGCGAAGTGTGGCGCGCGGCTGCGCGGTAGTGCTCCAGCAGGACGTTATTGCAAACCGAATTCACAAACGATCCCAGGCGCTCCGGGTGCAGAATTTTTCCCTCGCGCAGAGCCACATAAAATCGGGCAAAGGTTTCCTGGCGCACATCCTCGATGGCTTCCCGCGACTGCAGTCGGGAGCGCAATTTCACCTGGATCAGTGTGCTGAAATACGCGCCAAAATGCTCCTGCGTGCGCGAGTCTCCGGCCCGCAGACGCTCGACGTAGGCTTCGTCAAAGGATTGAAATTCCAAGTACTTGCCCCGGGGAGCTGGAAGTGGCAGACAGTTTAGCACTTGCGGAGTCGAACCGTGGCCGCTTTCGGGGACCAGCGTGAGTGCCGCTGACGACGACGGGCGTTTCAGAGCTTTGTGGCTGCTGCAACGCTGTCTGGTGGGCGGGATGGAGTGGGCGGCGCGCACTGGGAAGAATGAAACTCCTCTGATCGGGGTAGACGAACCAATTTGCTGACTCTAAACAAGACAGCGGGTGGAGAAGAATGCTGCACAAAGCGCCGGAGCCGCTTCCCCGTCAGCTCCGGCACTTTACTGGACCCCAGCCGGGAGTTTCCAGGTTGGGGTCCTAAACCGTGGCTCATCGCCCCACTGCGCGATGTCTTCCACTTATTGGGATAGTGCAGAAAGGGAGTGAATCGTTTCATACAATTTTTGCTACGCGGCGTAACCGCCGATCTGGCCAATGGCCACCATCACGGTGAACGCTTGCCCGTTGCCGACAAGAATTGTGCAAACAGATGACACCGCGTTGACAACCCGTCTGACCCCCTGGAAATAGCATTCGATTGCCAGCAGGATTGAGAAATTGTCGTTGGATCGCCGTACCGCTAAACGATTCGCTCGCTTCCCGCTCAGGCTCGCACATCCCAGCTCGCACTATCCAAGGAGGATTCTGTATGCAGCGTCGCAAAATTGCTTTCACCGTTTGCCTCGGGCTCGCAGTCATGCTGTTTTCGAGCGCAGCCCTGGCGCAATATCAACTCAGAAATCTGGTTTCGAATCAGGTAGGAGCGGCAGGGCATACTGACCCGCTCATCGTCAACGCTTGGGGGCTCGTTCGCACGCCGGGCTCACCATTCTGGATCAGCGACGCGGGATCCGGCTGGTCGACACTTTACGACGGCCAGGGAGTGGCGAAGAGCTTGCGAGTCGAAATCCCGACGGCAAGCGGCGCAGGCCCCGGTTCTCCTACTGGAATTGTCTTCAACGGGTCGTCGGACTTTCAGGTGCAGGGATGGACCGCCTTCTTCCTGTTCGCGACACTGGACGGCACCATCAGCGGATGGGCTCCGCAGACCAATCCCAACGACGCCATTATCGTGGTGAATAACTCAACGTCCGGGGCGGTCTACACCGGCCTAGCCATCACCAGCAAGCCTTCGGGCAATTTTCTGTACGCGGCCGACACTGCCAACAACAAAGTCGACGTCTACGACGGAAATTTCAACTTCGTTACCTCGTTTACCGACAGCACCCTGCCAGCGGGATTCACGCCCTTCGGCATTCAGGACATCAATGGCTTGGTCTACGTGTCGTTTGCCAACTCAACCGGTGGTCCGGGAGGCTTTATCGACATCTTCCAGGAGGACGGGAAATTCGTGCGCCAACTCGCCGCGGGCGCGCCCCTGAACCAGCCCTGGGGCTTTGCCGTTGCACCCCCAAACTTTGGGAGGCTGAGCAATGCTCTGCTGATTTCAAACAATACGAACAACGGCACCATCAATGCCTTTAATCTCGTCACCGGACAGTTTGTGGGCACGATCAGGGATGTGAACGGCAAGAATATCGTCGTCGACCAGCTCTGGGGAATTGAGTTCGGAGGAGGAACGGCGAATAACGGCCGTACGAATCAACTCTTCTTTACCGCCGGTCCGCACAATAATCTGGCAGGAACGTTTGGTGTGATCGGGGTCAAATAGTCGCAAGCACTCGAAAACGCAAAGCCTAGGACAAAAAGGAGATGCAGCGAAGGCCGCCCGAACGGGCGGCTTTCTTGCTCTCATGCATCAATCCCAAAACTTTTGCGCGATAGGATGAAGGAAGTGGGCATCATTAGTTTTAGTAGATGAGAGTTTTAGTAGATGAGCCGTTAAAACATGAGTCTAACCCCGGATATATTGTCATTCTCGCCCCTCAAGTTCAGAATGGTTGGATAGCGGACACCCAGGGAGAATCCAATGAAAACGGCGATGATGCTTTCCGCAACTCTCTTGGCTCTGGGCCTCGTGTTGCTCAGCTGGGCAGCGTCTACGAGTACAGCGACAGAGGCTCCAAGCGGTTTCGACAACCAGACCATCGACCCCGATTTTGTTTCGCAGTCAGTGCACGACGCCGATAAGACGCACTTCGACACGGTGGAGCAAACCGAAAAAGACGGGCTGGGCCCGATCTACAATGCTCAATCGTGTCGTGAATGCCACCAAAACCCGACTTCCGGCGCGGTGAGTCAAGTCACGGAGTTGCGCGTCGGGCATTTAGGTCCCGGCGGCCTGTTCGAGAATCCGAGCATTCCGATCGACCACGGCCAGGAAGTGATCAACGGACGCACCCTGATCAACGATCGCGCCATTTGCCCCGAAGTTCAGGAACACGTCCCTGCGACCGAGACCATTCGGACCAGGCGGATTGCAGTCAACACATTGGGCGACGGCTTTATTGAGGCCGTCTCGGATGACACGCTGCTGAGCATAAGCAAGGACCAGTGTCGCTCCAACCACGGCAGGATTTGCGGACAGGCGCTACGGGTGCCGGTCCTCGAGGCGGACGGCCAAACCGCGGTTGGACGATTTGGATGGAAAGATCAGCATGCGAGCTTGCTCTCTTTCTCCGGGGATGCGTACCTCAATGAAATGGGCATCACCAATCGCCTTTTTCCGAAGGAGGTGACTTCGATTTGCAATCCCAAGTCAGTCACTGAGCCGAACGATAAGCCAGACCCCGCCGACAACCTGGAAGATATCGATCGCTTTGCCCGCTTCATGCGCGCTTCGAAAGTGCCTCCTCGGGATGAGACTCTGGCGGCAACCGAAGCGGCGAAGCGCGGAGCGAAGATTTTTGCCCGCATCGGATGCGCCACCTGCCACCTCAGCACGCTTACAACCGCCAAGGCCGGGACCAAAGTGAACGGAGGCCAATTCACGGTTCCCGATGTCCTGGGAGGAAAGACTTTTCACCCGTACAGCGATTTCCTGCTCCACGATGTCGGCACCGGGGATGGCATCGCCATTTCAATCGTCGAGCACTACGCAGTGCCTTCAGAATCGATTCGAGCGTTATACAAATCAAAGCAATCCGCCCAAGTTTCTTTCAGTGAGGTAGACAAGGTCATGAATCGCGCCGGCTTTTCGTATAAAGCTATCCATGATGGAAGAAAGAAGATCAGGACTGCGCCGCTCTGGGGACTCAGAACGCACTCCCGCTTCATGCATGACGGCGATTCAGTGCGCTTGGGGGCTGCAATCGCCCGCCACAAGGGCGAAGCCAGTGAAGTGACCCAAAAATTCCTTCAGCTTCCTCTGGGAGCGAAGAAAGACGTGCTCACTTTCTTGAACTCTCTGTGAGGCCGCGGTGTGCTCGCGGCGCGTCCAGAGAAGGTGCCGGTTGCAAAGGCTCACACCGTCAATTAAGCTGTTGTTTCTTGCCGCTTTATGCACTTAGCCGGGATGGCGGAACTGGCAGACGCAGCGGACTCAAAATCCGCCGGGCTTCGGCCCTTGGGGGTTCGACTCCCCCTCCCGGCACCAAGGGTCTCTTCTTTGTTTTTCAGTTTTGCTTTTCAGTTATGAGGCAAAGTTGGTGCGTTGCACAGCCGCGTCTGCGCAGCGCTCTTGACCTCGCCTCGATGCACGTCCCGTTTTCTGGCCTGTGCGCCCCCGACACGTAACATTAGCAGTTGACACTGTCAGCGCAGACCGAAATTCGCCAGCGTAACCGTGTTTGCCGACCAGTTGAAGCTTTGCGAGGACGGCGCAGAACTCTTGTAACCACTCGGGGGCGTTACTTTGACGGTATAGGTTTTCCCGATGTTCAATGCGCCGGTTACGGCGAAATAGTAGAAGCCGGCCACATCCGTGGTGGCGGTAGCGACTACGGCTTTCGTCGAGTTCAACAAATTGACCGTCGCTCCGGAGATGCCAGCCAGGGTGATGTTGACTACAGAACCCATGATCGGGTTAGCTTTTAACTGCCCGCCCAGGACGCCTAGCAGGTACTGGGCATCACCAATCAAGGTCTGCACAGGATGGTACGTGTGCCCGCCAGCCGTGCAGGTCGTGGAGATATGCTTGCCTGCTTGCGCCTGGACCTCCTTGATAAAGGCCGACAGGATGTTGATGGCGGTCTGAATCTGTCCGTTGGCAATGGCGTTCTTGACCGCACCCATCTTGGAGGCAAGCGAGTTTGCGATTCCGGCATTGTCAATGCAACCGAGCCCGAGAAATTCGTTCACTTCGGTTATAAGGCTGTCGGGTGTAACGATGATGGTGAAGGTCACCGAATTGGTGCCTGCGTTGTTTAAATTATCGACTGAATCCACCGAGAACGTGTGCGAGCCGAGCGGCATGATCAGCAGGGGAATCATCTGCCCATTTCCCGTCACTGGCGTGTTGTCCGGAAGACTAGTCGAGCCATCCATTTTAGGAGTAGAGCTCTTCACGCCCGAACCAGTTCCGTCGGAGACGAGATAGCTGAGCGTCAGAATGTCGGCGTGAGTGTATTGGGTGGCCGTGGGCTGGCCGATAGTCGCCACGGGAGGGGTGTTGTCAAGGATCGTTGTGACGGTATGCCGAGGCTCCAGCAGGTTGGCAAAACTGTTGGCAGAATATTGAAGATCATACGTCCCGTCACCTTGGCCCGTGCCGGTGAGGTATACATTGATCGAGCTGGTATTAGCTGCGAAATTAGCATTCGCCCAGTGCACCGGGAAGGGGTTCGAGGCGTAGGTCGGTAGGACGTCCCCTTGACGGTGGAAGCGGTACTGGAATCCTTGAGCGCTCGCGTCAGAGCTAGAGAGCGTGAACGGCGTGGCGGACGAGACGTAACTATTGTAGTGAGGATCACCGATTTGCAGGCCGCCACTAACGGGTGCCGGCACCGAGTTCACTTCCCCGACGCGAAACTCGACTGTGTACTGCAATTCGTCGCAGCTCAGCGGGAAGCTCAGATGGCACAGGTCTCCTGTATTCGTGGTGGTGAATCGGGGCGGTGCAATCGAACTGCCGGACGTGAATGCAACCATCTGGTCCGCTGCGTAGCCGGGGGACGGTATTTTAAGGCCCAGGGTGCCGATGCGGTCGTCATTCGCTCGAAACAGAGTTATGTACGATTCAGTATCGAAGTTACAACCGTAGAAAGGATCCGGAGACGACGGGCAGAAATCGCTGTCGATCTCGTCTGATTCGAAGCCGCCCACCCCGACATTAATGTCAGTGTCCTGCTGGACGCTCACGATCCAAGGGTGCGAATCGTAGCTGTAACAGTCCTCATCCTCATTTCCCGTCAGGGAATTATCGCTAAAGGTGCCGCTGTGATTGCAGTCATGGGTATTGGCGTCCGAAGCCATACTGCTGATGTAGCGCCACTGCCCACCAACATTGACGAATACGCGCCAGTCTCCGTTGTGCGGGAAGGTCTCGCCGTTTTTCTCGACAATGATCTTATGCAGGCTTACCTGGAAGGTCCGTACGGCGAGAGTTGAAGGCGGAGCCGGCACGTCATCCCAGCCCACAAGCACGCTTTGTGCGAAGTAGTTGGCGTTGCTGCCGAGGAACTTGAGGATGACCCTCACCCTCGTGGGTTGCGCAGGGACGGGAGTCGGGCAACTCGTTTCGGTCTGGTCTGGTGGCGGCGTGTTCGCGTCTATGAGGCAGAGGAGAACGTGATCCTGATCCATCGGCAACGCCACGCAACTGCTCGGGTCCGAGCCGCAAGTATGCTCGGGAATGTAGCCTGATTTGTCCACGATGCGCCATTGCAAGGACGCATCACCAACCGGTGGTGTGACTTTGAATGTCCTTCCAGTCCCAGTTGGATCCAGGGTCTTATAGTCGGTGATCGGCGGGTAGATGTCGAAAACGTAATTTCTGTCATTCACCGGGATCCATGGTCCGGAATGACCTCCCCAGTTACTGCAATCATCCGGCACGAGATTGCATATGTCGTTCGCGCCTCCGCCATTGCCGCTGATGAAGATGTCCGCCTCGGTGACTGGGACAGAAGTCGGTCCATCCGTGAGCCCGTAGGAGTTGACCGGGCTGCCCGTAACAGGCAGCCAGCTGGCTGGTGCATTCGACTGGGAATTGGAATCCGTTACGGCGGGATGGTTAAGGCGAAACGTCACTAGCGCCCGCGGAGGATGAATTTCCGTCTCGAATTTAACGTAGTCTGTGAGGTTGGGGATACGGTCGGAATGGGAGATATTTTCGACTCCTGTGTGGCCGCAGTCGAAAATCCATCGCCCCTCGGTCCACACCCGGTCTCCGTAGGCTGGCCATGCGAATTGCGGGAGCGCACCCCACTTCAGGTCATTGTCGTCATTGACATGCATATCACTCGCGTTCTCCCATTCGACTTCCATGTCGGTGCGAACGCAGGTGTCGTTTTGGCTTCCGTCGGGACACTTATCTGTATCCGGTGGGGCCAGTTGGCACTGGTTATTCCCGAGGTAGGTACCCCCTTGCAGTACACAGGCAACGGCGGCTTCGGAGTCGCTTCCGCCCAGTGTAATAGAGTAGCCAGGGAATCTCTTCCATGACGACAACAGGTACTTGTATGCGTCATCGGGCTCGATCTTGCTGGTGAAGTCATGCGTGAAATGGTTCCAGGGAACCTCTTCTTCGGAAACTTCTGCCTTTGCCTGAGAGGCAGAGTCTTCGTTGGAAGGCGGCGCCGCAACAAATCCCTCCAGGATGGTAGGAGGGTTATTTGGCGGGCGCGTATCCAGCAGAATCGGCTTCCACTCTGGAGTAATGCGAGCGATGTCCGGAGGGCTTTGCTGCGAAAGGTCAACATCGCTGCAGGCCGGGGTTCCACTGAACGCACTTTTGGCGGGGATTTGAGCCATTGTTTGAAACGAGACCAACAGGGTGAGTACTCCCGGCGCTAAGACTAGGAGAGATTTCATCGGAATGGGCCGGCGGGATAGGACAAGGCGCAGGTTTCGCTCCGCAACATTACGGCCACGAGTGCTGTCGGAGCCAGTCGATCGGATGCTAAAGAAGCGGGTGAGCATGGAAGCAATCGTCATGGCGCACTCCTGATGGTTTTCGGTGGTTTGGTTAAGCGCGCCGCAGCGCACAACAATTCCCAAGCCCGGGCATAGTCGTGGATTCGCTCTGACTCCTCAATAGCGGGATGTATGTCGCGTCCTTAATTTTCGTGTCGCCCCAACCGATTGAATATAGGGAAGATGCCGCAATCCGGCGAAAGTAAGGTAGAATCCCGAACACGTGCTTGGTGGTTCCCCCCAGGATTAGGTCACTAAGTAGCGAGCGAAACCGATGCAGTCGTGAGCGGAGCGCGGGTGGTTACCGCTGCTCGACGCGCGGGAGAATTTCTGTGGCTACGGTGCCCGTTAAAATCCAGGATCCGATCCGGTTTGGGGATGGCGTCGAACTCGATGCCCAATCCTATAAACTCCGTCGCGCCGGTCGTGTGCTCAAGTTGGAGCGGATTCCGCTCGAGATTCTGCTCCTTCTCGTCGAGCAGAGGGGACAGATCATTGCGCGCGAGCATATTGTTGAGCGGGTCTGGGGCAAAGGCGCCTTTCTCGATACCGACAACAGCATCAATAGCGCCATCCGCAAGATCCGTCAGGTGCTGAAGGACGATGCCGAACAACCGCGTTTCATTCAGACCATAACCGGCCAAGGGTATCGTTTTATCGCGCCCGTGGCCGAAACCGGACCCGGACTCGGACCCGAGGTCGGAAAAAGACCGGTTGCGACGGAAGTCGACGCACCTCGAGCGACGGCTCCCGCGGCTCTGTCGACTCGCCTGAAGCGGCCCTGGCCAATCCGGTTGATTTTGGCCGGTGCGCTGTTAGTTCTCATGATTGCGGCAGGCGCCGTGTCGATTCGGTCTCGATCATCCCAAAGTCCTCAACCGCCGAACGGACGATTGATGCTGGCCGTGCTCCCTTTCGAGAATCTCACTGGTGATTCCTCGCAGGATTACTTCAGCGACGGCCTTACCGAAGAAATGATCACGCAGTTAGGGAATCTCGATCCCAAGCAACTGGGGGTCATCGCCCGCACGTCCGTAATGCACTACAAAAACAGCTCGACGCCGCTGGAACAGATTGGCCGAGAACTGGGAGTGCAATACCTGCTGGAGGGCGGAGTACGTCGCGATTCGGACCATGTGCGCATTACGGCTCAGTTGATTCAAGTGAAGGATCAAACCCACCTCTGGGCGCGAAAGTATGACCGGGATCTAAGCAGCTTGCTGGTTGTGCAAGGCGAGATTGCGCAGGAAATCGCTGATGAGATTCAGCTCACTCTGGGCGACCACAGACCACCAACAGCGAATGCGATGTCCTCACTGTCTCCTCAGGTGTACCAGGCCTATGACCTTTATCTAAAAGGGCAATATTTTCTGAGCAAGAGAACCATTGCCGGGTTCCAACAAGCGATCGAGTATTTCCAGCAAGCCACCGCCAAGGATCCTAATTACGCGCGGGCGTACGCCGGACTGGCGGATTCGTACGCGCTGCTGACCGGGTACAGTGGAGCGCCCTCCATCAAGTACATGCCGCAGGCCCGTGCGGCGGCATTGCGTGCTCTGCAGATTGACGACAAGCTGCCGGATGCGCACACCGCGCTGGCCTTGATCGTCCAAAATTATGATTGGGATTGGCAAACCGCGGAGAAGGAATATCGTCGCGCGATTGAATTGAATCCCAACTACGCCACTGCCCACCATTGGTATGCCGAGCACTTGATGTGGCGGGGACGATTCGACGACGCGCTCCGCGAGAGCGAGCGAGCCCGTCAGTTGGACCCGCTTTCCTTGATTATCGCCGCAGATAATGGCGTGATTTTATACTACTCACGACAATACGATCGCGCGATCGAGAAATGGCGTGCCGTGCTGGAAATGGATCCGGATTTCGGACGCGCCCACCTTATCACGGCTGCCTATATAGAAAAGGGAATGTTCGCGGAAGCACTTGCTAATATCGAAAGTAAGCGTCATCCTGTCGGTCCACCTTTCTACTGGGCGTTGCTCGCTTGCGTGAATGGCCGTTTCCAACGGGAGCCGCAATCGCAACATGCGCTGCAAGAATTGGAGCGTTTCAGCCGGCAACAGAAGATTGATCCTGGCATCATTGCGTGGGCTTATGCCAGCACTGGCAACAAGAAGCAAGCCTTCGCGTGGTTGGAAAAAGCGTACCACCAGCATTCCAATGCGCTGACTGCTCTGAAAGTCGATCCGGTTTACGACCTGCTCCGCAGCGACCCGCGATTCCAGAATCTGCTCCAGCGCGTGGGCCTGGCGCCATAATTTCGATTTTTTCAAGACCTGGCTAATGCAGTTAGACAGAAGACTGATAAAGAGCAGGTTTTACAAGAAAAAAAGGACACCGCTACGCGGTGTCCCTACCTACCAGCAACTTGACTTACTTATTCTCGTTGAGCGATCCGGCTCCAAACTCTTTGCGTTGTGCCACCGGACGCACCGCTCTCGCCGAAGCTACTGCAGGCATCGCCGCCGCCGCTCCGTAACGCTCAAGCAAAACGGGAACCATTGCTCCTTCGGCTTCCTTGACGAAGGTGAGCTTGCTCTCGCCCAGCAGATCGACGCGAACGAAATCTCCCAGCTTCACCTGTCCAGTTGCCACCAGGTTCGCCAGCGGGAACACCAGATGCCGTTCAATTGCCCGCTTCAGGTGCCGTGCCCCATACTTTGGATCCGTGCCCTCCGCCAGCAGGAACGTCTTTACCTGCGGCGTGCAATTGAACACAAACTGATGCGCGCCCGCTGCCATCAGCACTCGTTGCTGCACCATCCCCAGTTCAATTTCCAGGATCTGCTGCAGATGCTCGGAACGCAGCGTCTTGAACACGACGACCTTGTCGATGCGGTTCATGAACTCCGGCGCAAACTTGCGCCGCGCCGCATCCACTGCCGAGCGGTTAATCTTGTCGTCGAGCGCGTTATCAACCTGGACCGGTTTCGGCGCGAAGCCCAGGCCGCCATCGACTAACCCATTCATCTCCGCGGCGCCCAGATTCGAGGTCATGATGATGATGCAACTCGAAAGATCCACGCGCCGGTTATCGCCCAGCGTCAGCGTCGCCTTGTCCAGAATCCCGAGCAGCAGTTGCCAAAGCGAGTCGGACGCCTTCTCGATTTCGTCGAACAGCAGGATCGAGAGCTTCAGCTTCTCCGTATGCCACTGGTTTAGCGCTTCCTGCGTCAGCAACGGATGCGTCTCCCGGTGTCCCAGGTATCCCGGAGGCGAGCCGATCAACTTGGCAATCTCGTGCGAGTGCTGGAACTCCGCGCAATCGATCTTGATGCACGCGCGCGCGTCACCGAACAGCGATTCTGCCACCGCTTCCACCACCCGCGTCTTGCCGGAGCCGGTTGGCCCCAGAAATAGCAGATTGCCCACTGGACGGCCCGGCGCATTTAGCCCGGCCAGAAACATCTGATAGATTTCCGCGACCTTCTCGATAGCCTGATCCTGCCCTACAATCTTCCGTCGCAGGGCGGTTTCAAACTCACGGGCGTCACTGCTGCGGCGGCTAGGGTCAAGCACGGTTGCAAGGTTCGTTCTCATCGCTTCGGGCCCTTGTTTCCTTTCCGGGAACTGCTTGTTTTCTGGGAAACTATTTGCTGCCAAACTGCTCATTTTTATCACTTTCTTGTCGGTCGCCTGCCACTCCGGATGAAGGTTGCATTCCTCAGCCTCCCTCCCTTGTGCAAGCCGCTAGCCATCCTCTGGAAAGCGCCATATTGTCCCACTTCCCATCGTTTTAGATGCGACTAGGCCACTTAATGTCGGAAGGTCCTGTTACCCACAGCTTCCTCAGGAGCAATTGTTTGCAGACTGGGGGGTACTTCCCCTAGCGTCCTACCACCCCTGCGCCCATGTCCGGTAAGCCCTAACCAACTTGGCCCGACGTAACTGGCCGCCCAGGTTACTTCCGGTGCACAATAGAAGCAGATTTCCTCTCTGGAGAATGCGCTTGTCCCGATCCACAATCTCGAAGACCAGACTCTCGATCGCGAGCGTTGCCGCCTTCCTGTTTCCCCTAGCCCTGGCTGTTTTCGTCCTCTTTTGTCCGCCTGCGGCTGGAGTACAAAATCCGCACGGCGTGCAGTTGGTCCAGGTGAAAGCCGATGCCACCAAAAAGCTCGAGCCCCCGGCGCCCGTTATCGCGCCCCCCGGCTCCGATCTTTACCTCGCCCAGCGCGGAGACAGCATCCCCTCGGTCGCTCGCAAACAACTGAAGCGGACCAAGTACCTCACCTCAACGGAACTGACTGGAGCCATCCGCGAAGCGAATCACAACCGCCAGGGCGTCTTCCTCAAATCCGGAGAGCAGATCATCATCCCCGGAATTCTCGAAGGGCCTATTGTAGAGAAGACTGTCCCAGTTGCAAGGGATTTCGAAGTCCGCGCCATTTATCTGACCGGGGTGATGGCGGGCAGCGATCATGGAATGCGCATTATCCGCCATTGGCGCGAAGTTGGCGGCAACGCGGTGGTCTTTGACGTCAAGGATAGCGACGGCATTGTCAACATCGCCTTCAACCATCCATTAGCCACCGGACAGCGCCACTATATTTCCGACCTGCCCAAGCTCATTCGCTTCCTGCATTCCGAAAACATGCACGCCATCGCGCGCATCGCCATTTTCCGCGATGAGCACCTGGTCACCAGCCATCCCGAACTGGCCGTAAAGTCTCATCGGACCGGGCAGAGCTGGCGCGAAAACGGCAAACTCGTCTGGACCGACCCCTCGAACCCCAAGGTGCAGGACTATGACATCGCCCTCGCCAAGTTCGTAGCCCAAGCCGGAGTTGATGAAGTGCAGTTCGACTACGTCCGCTTTCCCGCCGAAGGCGACCAGAAAGATGCCGGGTTCAACTTCCAGACCGATCATCCCAAATGGCAGCGCTCTGAAGTAATCGCCGATTTCCTCGATCGCGCCTATACGCAGATCCATCCGTCCGGCGTACTGCTTTCGCTCGACGTCTTCGGAGTCATGGCATGGCAGCGCCCCGTCGATCTTTCGCACACCGGGCAGGATATCGTCGCCATGGCCAAGCACTGTGACGTGCTCTCGCCCATGATCTACCCCTCGCACTTCTTCGGCATGGACGGAATCGCTCACCCCGGCGACGCGCCCGAGCATTTCATCGGCGAGTCCATGGATCGCTTCAAGCTCATCACCAAGGACAGCAGCGTGGTGATTCGTCCCTGGCTGCAAGCCTTTGCCTGGCGCACCAAGACCTACTCGCCCAAGTATGTTGAAGTTCAGATTGAGGTAGCGAAACAAAAAGGCGGGATCGGCTTTCTTTTCTGGAACGCCAATAACGACTACTCGAAGCCCTACACCGCCATGCCGGAAATGCGAGCCGCTAAAGGCCGCTACTTCCGCGGCGACGAAGTAGGCGCCAAGCCCGAACCCGCCACCGCTCCGCCGATTGGCTCCGCCGTCGCGCCCATAACCTCGCCGAACACCAATGTAGAGACGGGGCTCACCCCGTCTCCCGGCGACGGCCACCGCGCTCAGAAAATCTGGCGGCACTAGGACGCTGCGGTTGTAACCTCAATCTCCTGGAGCCTCGACTGCAGGAAGTTCTTCCACCGCAATCCGAGTCGAGACTTTGGCGCTCGTCACCAGCACCACCGAAGCCACGATGATCGCGCTCCCCATCAGGATGTAGCGGTCAATCCGCTCGTGCAGCACCAGCCATCCCAGAAAAACCGCGACCACGGGATTGACGTAGGCATAGGTAGAAACCTTCGAGGTCGGAACGTGCTGCAGCAACCAGATGTAAGCCGTGTAGCCGATCCAGGAGCCGCACACCACCAGGTACAGAATCGCGCCCACTCCGCGTAACGTCCATGTCACGTTGGAATGTCTCTCGACGATTAGCGCGAAAATCAGATTCGCGATCCCCGCGAAGATCACCTGCCACGCCGTGGAACTGAATGGATCAACGGCCGCGGTCTGCCACTTTTTCGAGAGCACCGAACCGAGTGCCCAGCTGAACGACCCCATTTGCAACGCCAGTGTCCACCACAGTTCTCGGTGTCCGAGGGCATCAGAATGCCGAAGATCAGGCCAGATGAGCACAACCACCCCGGCGATCCCGATGGCCAGCCCGATCTTGCCGCGCCCCGAGATATGATGGTCGCCCAGCAACAGGCTATCGAGCACCAGGAACCAAAGCGGTGTAACCGCAATCAGTAGTGCGGCCAGGCCGGTAGGAACGATCTGCTCCGCGTATGAAAGAGTGAGATTGCCGCCCATCAGAAGCAGAATGCCGACAGCCGCCATGTGCCCAAGCTGACGCGCGGAAAAACGAATGCGGCGTCCCGTCAGAGCACAGTAAGCGAGCATAACCGTACCCGCGACCAGGAAGCGCGAGGCGCACATGACGCCCGGAGGAATCTGCTCCACAGCAATGCCAATGCCTAGATAAGTCGAGCCCCAGAAAACATAGACCAGCCCAAAGGCAACAATAATCTTCCATCGGCTCGCGGACGCAGCAATGCTCATGGTGTTAGGAGTGGAAAATCAGAATATCAGAACAAAACCAGGCGTATAGATGAGCGCGGGACGGCCACGGCTTCACAATTTATGGGGAAAATCGAGCGCGACGAAACAATTCAGGTCACAAGAGCAATCCCGCGCACGGAAACGACCCATGTTACTGCGAGGAGTTGAAGGCTTGCCAGACGGCTAGGCAGACGACCACATCCCCATCTCAGCGAGGATTTTGCCAGCCGCTTCGGTGCCGGAGCGCACGCAATCGGGGACGCCAATGCCGTTATAGCCATTGCCCGCCAGCGCCAGACCGGGGAGGTTCTGGCGGCGAGATTCAATACGCTGCACGCGTTCGAGGTGGCCGACCGAATACTGCG
>Ga0209647_1000702_pt1 | contig 30671 bp, 23 predicted proteins | sample GraSoi_2013_60cm_FD_185827 | JGI IMG/M metagenome (GOLD analysis project Ga0209647, IMG submission 185827) | Grasslands soil microbial communities from the Angelo Coastal Reserve, California, USA - Sample 9_17_2013_60cm (SPAdes) (version 2) | ecosystem: Environmental > Terrestrial > Soil >... | reverse complement strand
CAATTCCCCGCGAGCGCATTGTTCAGGCGCAGACGCCGCAGGGCTTCCGCTATGAGCTGATCAAACGCGCTTTTGACAGTGCCGCGGCCGACGGCTTTGCCGGCACGGATGAGGCGTCACTGGTTGAGCGCCTGGGCGAGAGCGTCTGGGTGGTGATGGGATCGGCACGGAACATCAAGATCACAACGCCGGCAGACATGGAACTGGCGGAGTACCTGATGGCGCAAGCAGGACGCACTAAGAAGAATCTGGCAGGGTAAAAACTTCTTACCGCGGATGAACGCGGATGAACGCGGATCAATGGAAAAACAAGACTCTAAACTGCTGCATTCCGAGCTCACCGAGAAGATTCTCGGCGTCTATTACGATGTCTACAACGAGATCGGGCACGGTTTTCTGGAATCGGTTTACAACAACTGCATGTTTCTCGCTCTTACCAAAGTCGGGATGTCTGTGCGCCGGGAAGTTCCGGTGCCTGTTTATTTTCGAGGTCAGGACGTCGGACAGTTCAAGGCAGACCTCATAGTTGACAGTTACGTTCTCATTGAACTGAAAGCCGTCCAGAATCTTGATCGATCCCACGAAGCTCAAGTCATGAACTATCTACGCGCCACGGAACTTGAGGTCGGCCTGTTACTAAACTTTGGGTCTCCGAAGCCCCAGTTCAGGAGAATCGTTTTTGAGAATTCAAACAAAAAGATCCGCGTGTATCCGCGTGTATCCGCGGTAGGCAATTCATGAGGATCGGTTACGGCTGGGATTCCCACGAGTTCAAACCCGGCATACCGCTGCGCATTGGCGGAGTGGAATTGCCCCACACGCACGGCCTTGCCGGACATTCTGACGGTGATGTTCTTCTTCACGCGATCACTGATGCCCTGCTTGGAGCAGTTGCGGCCGGCGATATCGGCAGCTACTTTCCTCCCACCGATCCCAGGTGGAAAGGCGCAGACTCTGTCATCTTTCTTGAAGAAGCCCTGAAGCAAGTGAAGAGGGCAGGCTACGTGGTGGTCAACGTCGATTCCACGTTGATCCTTGCTGAACCCAAAATCGGCCCGCACGCGAAAAGAATTCAGGCACGTGTCGCGGAGCTACTGGGCATAAAGCCAGGCCAGGTTGGAATCAAAGCAAAAACTCCTGAAGGCATGGGCACTGATAATGCGGCGATCGCACACGTCGCGGTGCTGCTCGAATTCGCCAAATGAAATCGATTGCTACTCTAGGACTCCTCCTGTGTCTCATGCACTCGTCTACTCAGCGAGCCAAAGGTCGGCCCAAGTTCAGAGACTATCCTGTGCACCAGATCTATCAAGGCAAGCCAGCCGCACCGATCCTAAGCAAGAGTCAACGTTGGTATCGGACTGTGATTCGCGAAGGAGCAAAGTGCAAGGTTCAATTCGCCGGTCACTACACCGTTCCTGTTTTTGGTTGCGGGGCCGGATGCGCCGGTTTCTATCTCGTAGACTCGATAAGCGGAAAAGTGTACGACGGGTTTACAGTTGCTGATTCGTTTGCTTGGCTGGCTAAACCGGGCAACGAAAACGTGCAGCGAATCGAATTCCAGCCAAACAGCCGTCTCTTTCGCGTCACTGGTTGCCCCGGTGAGACGGATTGCGGCTTCTACGATTATGAGTTGGTAGACGGAGCAGGTCTTAAACTCATCCGCAAAAGACTCTTGCCACGAGAGTTCCAGTAACAAGTTTCCAGTTCCCTTGTTTCCCCACCAGAGTTGCTGCTAACCTAAGCTGCCTCGTTGAACTCGATTTCATCTCCGGTGGTGCCTATGAAGAAGTCCTTCTCGTCTTTTTTCCTGGTCGTTGGCCTGTTTGTCTGCGCTCTGAGCGCACATGCGGCCGGGCCGCTGTTAATGCAGAAACCAACGCTTTCAAAGACCCACATCGCCTTTGCCTACGCCGGCGATCTCTGGCTGGTGGCGCGCGAAGGTGGTGAAGCGCGGCTGCTTACCAGTGGCACGGGCACAAAGAGCGATCCGGTCTTTTCTCCCGACGGCAGCATGATCGCTTTTACCGGCGACTATGACGGCAACGTCGATGTTTATGTGATGCCCGGCGGCGGCGGCGTTCCCCGCAGGCTGACGCACCATCCGGCAATCGATGAGGTAGTCGGCTGGGCGCCGGACGGCAAATCCGTGCTCTTCCGGTCTTCGCGCAACAGCTATTCCCGCTTCAACCGGCTGTTTACGGTTTCGCTCGACGGCGGCTTGCCGCATGAGCTGCCGTTGCCTACCGCTGAATTTGGGGCTTTATCTTCTGATGGAAAACACATCGCCTATGTGCCGGTGGACAACAACCGGCGGCTGTCGGCAATCGGCTGGAAGCGCTATCGCGGAGGCAAGGCGTCGCGCGTCTGGATTGCGAACCTGGCCGATCTCAACCTTGACCAGGTGCCGCGAGAGACCTCGAACGACGGCAATCCCATGTGGGTGGGAAACAAAGTTTATTTTCTCTCTGACCGCAGCGGGCCGTTCAGCCTGTACGCCTACGACCTGAAGAGCAAAAAGGTCGAGCAGGCGCTGCCTGGCAACGGCGCGGACATCAAGTCTGCTTCTGCCGGGCCGGGAGCGATTGTCTATGAACAATTCGGTTCGCTGAACCTGTTTGATCCCGCCACCGGCAAGTCGAAGGCCGTGGCCGTGACGGTTCCGGCCGATCTGCCCAACGTGCGCCCGCACTTCAAGAAGGTCGAAAACGAAATTGCCTCCGCAACGCTCTCGCCCAGTGGCGCCCGAGCATTGTTTGAGGCCCACGGAGAAGTGCTCGCGGCTCCGGCCGAGAAGGGTGACATCCGCAACCTGACGAACACGCCGGGCACCATGGAGCGCGATCCTGCGTGGTCGCCCGATGGCAAGTCAGTAGCCTATTTCTCTGACGAATCCGGTGAGTACCAGCTCTTTATCAAGAGCCCTGATGGCATGAGTGAGCCGAAGAAGATTTCTCTCGGCAATCCGCCGTCGTTTTACTACAGCCCAACCTGGTCGCCGGACAGCAAAAAGATTGCTTACACCGATAAACGCCTCAACCTCTGGTATGTGGACCTGGCAAAAGGCACGCCGGTCAAGATCGATACCGATACGTACGACGCGCCGCAGCGCACGCTTGATCCGGCATGGTCGCCGGACAGCCGCTGGATCGCCTATTCCAAAAAGCTCACCAGCCAGATGCACGCCGTGTTTGCGTATTCGCTGGAACAGAGCAAGAGTCTGCAGCTCACTGATGGCCTGAGCGACGCTCGCTTCCCGGCCTTCGACCAGAAAGGGCAGTATCTCTATTTCACTGCCAGCACTGATGTAGGGCCGACCACAGGGTGGCTCGATCTCTCCAGCATCAACCGTCCGGTCACGCGCAGCGCATACCTGATTGTGCTGCGTAAAGACCAGCCTTCACCGCTGGCGCCTGAGAGCGACGAGGAAAAGGCGGCTGACGATTCCAAGCCGGATGCCGATAAGGCCGCCAAAGGCGACAAATCCGAAGATAAAGGCGACCAGGAGCCCGCGAATCCCGAGGAAAAGGCCAAGGCGCAGGATGCCCGCGCAGCCAAATCGGTCAAGAGCGACGCGGTCACCGTGCGCATTGACGCTGAAAACATCAGCCAGCGTATTCTGGCTTTGCCCATCCCGGCGCGAAACTACGGGCAGCTTCTAGCCGGAAAAGCGGGAACGATCTTCCTGGTGGAAGAGCCATCACGTCCCGGACCGGACCAGCAGAGCACGTTGTGGCGATTTGATCTGACCTCGCGCAAGCCGGAGAAGCTGATGGAAGGCGCGAACGACTTCACTGTTTCGTTCGACGGGAAGAAGATGCTCTACAGCAAGGGGCGTCGCGAGAACAAGAAGTGGTTCATCAGCTCGGCGACCGCTCCTGCGAAAGGCGACGGGCCCGCGGCCGGCAAGCCGGAAACGCCGCTTAACCTGGCGCGCATGGAGGTGCAGGTTGATCCTCGGGCGGAGTGGAAGCAGGAGTACAACGAGGTTTGGCGCATTGAGCGCGACTTCTTCTACGATCCCAAATTGCACGGCCTGAACCTGCCGGCAACGAAGAAGCAATACGAACCTTATCTTGAGAACGTGGGCAGCCGCATCGACTTCAGTTATCTGCTGGCGGAGATGCTGGGTGAACTCACGGTCGGGCACATGTATATCCGCACGCCTGCTGATCCGCCTTCGGAACAGGGAAAAGTCGGATTGCTGGGCGCCGACTACACCATTGAAAACGGACGCTATCGCTTCTCCAAGATCTATCAGGGTGAAAACTGGAACCCGCAATTGCGCGCGCCGCTCACGCAGCCGGGCGTGAACGTCCAGGAGGGCGACTACCTGCTGGCGGTAAACGGACGTGAGCTGCGCGGGACAGAAGAAGTCTTTGAACTGTTTGAAGGCACCGCAGACAAGTCTACGGTGCTGAAAGTTGGCGCATCGCCCGATGGCAAAGGCGCACGCACAGTAACCGTGGTGCCGATTGAAACTGAAGGCGCGCTGCGCAACCGGGCCTGGATTGAAGGTAACCTGCACAAAGTTGACAAACTCAGCGGAGGACGGCTGGCCTATGTCTACCTGCCGGACACCGGTTTTGGCGGCTACACCTCATTCAACCGCTACTTCTTTGCCCAGATTGGGCGTGAAGGCGCTGTGATTGACGAGCGCTTCAACGGTGGCGGCTCAGCCGCAGACTACGTGATCGACTACCTGCGCCGGCCGCTGCAGAACTATTGGCTGACGCGCGAGGGCCAGGACTTTACCACGCCCGTGGGCGCCATCTTCGGTCCCAAGGCCATGATCATCAACATGTATGCCGGTTCTGGCGGCGACGCGCTGCCCTGGTACTTCCGCGACGCCAAGCTGGGGCCGCTGGTGGGCACACGCACCTGGGGCGGCCTGGTGGGAATCTACGATTATCCGCCGCTCATGGACGGCGGCTCCGTCACTGCGCCGCGCGTAGCTTTTTACAACCGCACCGGTGACTGGGACGTGGAGAACCATGGAGTCGCGCCCGATATTGAAGTTGAGCTGACTCCTAAAGAATGGGCCAGCGGACATGATCCGCAATTGGAGAAGGCCGTGGCCCTGGTGATGGATTCGCTCAAGAAGAATCCGCTGCCGGTGGCCAAACGTCCGGCGTTCCCCAATTACCACACCCAACCCGTGGAAGGAGTTCCGGCAGCAGCAGGTGGCGGGAGTTCAGGAAAGAAACACTAGGATCGTGGCGAATTGATGAGGGCGCCTGCGGGCGCCCTCATTTTTTGACGTATAAAAGAAATTATGGGAAACAGACCAAAGGGCTATTGGATTCTCTTGGTAGCGGCCATCGCCGCAGTCGTGATAGCGCTGGTACTGCGTTCGTCGCAGGACGATCATACCCGTCACCTGGCGCAATACATCGGATATGGCGCCATCGTGCTGCTGCTTGTTGCGCGCTTCTTCTTTCGCGGGACTACTCCGCCAACACCGCCCCTGCCCAGAGATTGATTGCGCCGGTGGTTCGTGTGTGTCTTTGGCCGCAGAAGGAAGGAACTAAGAATTCATCGTGAACCAGATTCGTCCCGCCTCAAACAGGCAGATGAAGATTCCGATGATGAAGTAGAGGTTCTGTGCGGTGGCGTCACTGGGCGGAGCAGGAAGATAGACGCCGCGGCGGCGGAAGTAGCCGTCAAGCACGCGCTCCTGCTGCATGATTTTCGTCGCGAGTGGGCGATGGAAAATTGCGATCAAAATACCCAGCAGCAACCTTGTGATTTCTACCACCATGTGCCCCGAGTCTAAGCATGCCTGCCGGGGCCCACAATCAGTAGAAAAACCTAGTTAAACGCCCAAATGACGCGCTGAGCGGTCATTTCCGCGTGTTAAAATCAAGGCAGCGCCTCCCATGAATGCTGATCTGGAAAGACTTATCGAGCTGGAAAAAGTAGACCGTGAGGCCACGCGCCTGACGGAGGAGGTGGCCAGCCTGCCCAAACGGGTGGTGGCCATCGAAGAGAAGCTGGCCGAGCACAAAGCGGCGGTCGAGAAGGCCAAGGCCCAGATCAAAAGTAACGAGGCAAGCCGGCGACAGCTTGAGAGCGATATCAAGGGTTTCCAGGAAAAGATCGCCAAATATCGGAGCCAGTCTTCGAGCGTCAAGACCAATGACGAGTATCGCGCCCTGATGCATGAAGTTGAGTTCGCGGAAAAGCAGATCAGCGGCTGCGAAGACAAGATCCTGGAACTGATGATCTCGCTGGAAAATGAAGAGAAGGCGCTCAAGCGGGCCGAAGCCGAGCTGAAAACTGAAGCCGCCGACGTGGAAAAAGAGAAAGCCGAAGCGCGCGTGCGGACCGCCGAAGACGAAAAGCTTCTGGCCGGCCTCAAAGAGAAGCGTGCAGGGTTGCGTTCCGGCGTAGAAGACAGCGCGCTGGCCCACTATGACCGCGTGATGCGGCAGCGCAAGTCGGCCATCTCTGAAGCGCGCGAGCAGAAGTGCATGGCATGCTTCGTCATGCTGCGTCCGCAGACCTGGCAGGAACTCCGCACCAACGAACACATTGTGACGTGCAGCTCTTGTGGACGCATCCTGTACTTTGATCCGGCCAGTGAGACGCAGCCGGAGCCGGCTAAGGAAGCTTCCAAAAAGAAGGCCAAAGCGCGCACCGCCGATACCGAAGTTGAAACCGAACCTGAAACTACACCAACGCAGTAAACGCCCTTCCTATATTCTGTCTGCCTGATGGCAAACGCCTCTCCTCAAAAAGTAATCATCAATGAACGGGCTGCGGCTCGCCTGCGCGGCGGTCACGTGTGGGTCTATGCCTCTGACGTGCTCAACGATGCGGGAGTACAGCCGGGCGCGCTGGTTCATGTGATTGGGCCGAAAAGCAAAATACTGGGCTCGGCCGTTTACAGCTCGTCATCGCAGATCAGGCTGCGATTGCTGGGGCGTGAGGCTCTCAACTCTGAACAAGAGCTGATGGAACTGGTGCGGCAACGCATGGCCGAGGCTATTGCATACCGGAGCCGGGTGGTGCGCGATTCTGATGCCTGCCGCCTGGTTTTTAGCGAAGCTGACCGGCTGCCGGGGCTGATCGTCGATCGCTATAACGATGTTCACACATTCCAGGTGCTGACGCAGGCGTGGGACAGGCCGGAGCGAAAGCAGACGATTGTCGAAGCTCTCAAACAGCAAGCTAAGGCGGGAAATATTGTGGAGCGTGCGGACCAACGCATCCGCGAGCTGGAGCAGCTCCCGACGATGGAGTCAGGCCTGGTTTGCGGCGGCAAATCCGCGACCGTCTTCACCATGAACGATGTGAAGTTCCACTATGACGCGTTGAGCGGGCAAAAGACCGGCGCGTTTCTTGATCAGCGCGAGAATTATGTTGTCGCGGCGAAATACGCGCATGGACAAGCGCTGGATATCTGTACCTATCAGGGCGGTTTTGCACTTCATCTAGCGCGGGTATGCGAGAGCGTGACGGCCGTTGACATTTCACGCGAGGTCCTGGAAGTTGCGGAGCAAAACGAGAAGCTGAATGCCGCCGCCAACAGGCGGGAGATCGAGTGGATTGAGGCCAACGCTTTTGACCTACTCAAAGACTATGCTGCCGTCGGCCGGCAATATGACATCATCGTTCTCGATCCGCCGGCATTCGCCAAATCAAAGAAGCACCTCACGGCAGCCATGCGCGGCTACAAAGAAATGAACCTGCGTGCGCTCAAAATGCTCAAGCCCGGAGGCGTGCTGGTGACGTGCTCGTGTTCATCGGCGGTGAGCGAAGAGGATTTTCTGGCGATGCTGACGGAAGCCGCGCAGGACGCGCATCGCTCAGTCAGGCTGCTGGAAAAGCATACCCAGGCCAAAGACCACCCCATGCTGCTGGGCGTGCCGGAGACTTATTACTTGAAGTGCCTGGTTCTGGCCGTGGCCTGAAATTGGCTGCATAGGACCGCATAGATCCTCAAGCAAAGCGATTATATTTTTCGTAAGCGATTGAAAATAAACAAATAATACTTTCCCACCAATACTTGACATCAATACACTCATATTTTATTATCTATTTGCACTCACTAAACATCTAAGGGTTATGAGTGAAGGCATTCATAAAACCAAACACTTTCATTTTGGAGGACAAGACCAATGACCATGATTACTCGAATTGACCCGTTCCGTGAGTTGGCCAATTTCTTTGAGAATTTTGCTGAAGGCAGCGGCAAGGAGCAGTTGACCGCCGGAGCCTTTATTCCCCCGGTAGACGTTTACGAGGATGAGCACAATCTGGTGCTCAAACTGGAAGTCCCGGGCGTGAACGAGGAAGACCTGAACGTCAGCGTGGAGAACGACACCCTGACGGTCCAGGGCGAGCGCAAATTCGAAAAAGAGGAAAAGGAAGAGAACTTCCATCGCATTGAGCGCCGGTATGGTTCCTTCACCCGCACCTTCAAGCTGCCCAACACCGTGGACACGGACAAGGTTGAAGCCAGCTATGAGAAGGGCATCCTGAAGATCGCTCTGGCCAAGCGAGCGGAAGCCAAGCCGAAGCAAATCAAGGTCGGTAACGGCCAGAAGACCTTGCAGGGATAACGGAGGCAGCGCAGGTTTACACCTTCGGTGAACGAACCCCTTAGGCGGGAGATGCATTCATCTCCCGCTTTTTAATTCTGCGTGCGAACGCATAGGCCAACGCGCCAGAGAGATAATGATTCAAGTACAAAGAAGCAGGAGCACGATATGGCAATTCGTTGGGACAAATTCACTATCAAAGCACAGGAAGCGATCCAGCAGGCGAATGAGATCGCGGGGCAGAATGGCAATCCAGAAATGCTTCCGCTGCATCTTCTGGCTGCGCTGCTGCGGGACCAGGAGGGGATCGTTGTGCCCGTGCTGGCCAAGCTGGGCGTGAACGCGACGACGCTTGAATCCCAGGTCATGGAGCGGATTGACCGCTTACCCAAGGTTTCCGGCGCAGCGGCCCAGCCGCATCTGTCGGCTGCGATGTCGCAGGTGCTGGACCAGGCTTTTAAAGAGGCTGATACCTTCAAAGACGAATACGTCTCCACGGAGCACTTACTGCTGGCGATGGCGCGCGGCAAGGGCAAGGGCGACGAAGCAGTCCAGTTACTGGCCTCCGCCGGCGCCAAGCACGACGCGATTTTGAAAGCGCTGACTTCTGTGCGCGGATCGCAGCGCGTGACTGACCAGAATCCCGAAGGCAAGTACCAGGCGCTGGAGCGCTACGCCAAGAACCTGACCGAGTTGGCACGGCGAGGCAAGCTCGATCCGGTGATCGGGCGGGACGAGGAGATTCGCCGCGTGGTCCAGGTGCTTTCGCGCAGAACCAAGAACAATCCAGTGCTGATCGGCGAGCCCGGTGTGGGCAAGACCGCGATTGTAGAAGGCCTGGCACAGCGCATTGTCTCCGGCGACGTGCCGGAGAGCCTGAAGAACAAGCGCGTGGTCGCGCTCGATCTGGGCGCCATGCTGGCCGGCGCAAAATACCGCGGCGAGTTTGAAGACCGCCTGAAGGCGGTGCTCAAGGAAATTGAGGACTCGAACGGCCAGATCATCCTGTTTATTGACGAACTGCACACTCTGGTAGGCGCAGGCGCGGCTGAAGGCGCCATTGACGCCAGCAACATGCTGAAACCGCCATTGGCCCGCGGAGAGCTGCGCGCGATTGGCGCAACCACGCTGAATGAATATCGCAAATACATCGAGAAGGACGCGGCGCTGGAACGGCGCTTCCAGATCGTCTTTGTCGGCGAGCCGAACGTTGAGGACACCATTTCCATTTTGCGTGGACTGAAAGACAAGTACGAAGTCCATCACGGTGTGCGGATCAAAGATTCGGCGATCGTCGCGGCGGCTACCCTATCGCATCGCTATATCTCCGACCGCTTTCTCCCAGACAAGGCGATTGACCTGATTGACGAAGCGGCGGCATCGCTGAGGATCCAGATTGATTCCATGCCCACGGAGATCGACCAACTGGAGCGCAGAGCGACCCAGCTTGAGATTGAGAAGCAGGCGTTGAAGAAAGAAGATGATCCCAATTCGCGGGAACGGTTGGCCGTGGTGGAGCGCGAGCTGGCGCAGATCCGCGAACAGTCGAACGCGCTCAAGGTGCGCTGGAAGGAAGAGAAGGAAGCAATTACCAAGATCCGGCAGCTTAAGGAGCGGATTGAGCAGTTGAAAATTGAAGAGCAGCAGGCAGAGCGCACCGGCAATCTGGAGCGCGTGGCGTCCATTCGCTATGGCGAGCTGCGCCAGGCGGAGGCGGAGCTGGCGCGGCTGAGCGCGCAGGCGGACGACAAGAAGCGCCGCATGCTGAAAGAAGAAGTGGACGAAGAAGATGTGGCGGCGATCGTATCCAAGTGGACCGGCATACCGGTTTCCAAAATGCTGGAAGGCGAGGTCAAGAAGCTGGTCAACATGGAAGAACGGCTGCGGCAGCGCGTAGTGGGACAGGATGCGGCTTTGGCGCGCGTTGCTAATGCGGTGCGGCGGTCGCGCGCCGGGCTGAGCGATCCTAAAAAACCGATCGGTTCATTCATCTTCCTGGGGCCGACGGGCGTGGGCAAGACCGAACTCGCCCGCGCGCTGGCGGAGTTTTTATTTGATGATGAGCACGCGCTGGTCCGCATCGACATGTCTGAATACATGGAGAAGCACGCGGTGGCGCGGCTGATCGGTGCGCCTCCCGGATACATTGGCTATGACGAAGGCGGACAGCTTACGGAAGCCGTGCGCCGGCGTCCGTATTGCACGATCCTGTTCGATGAAATCGAAAAGGCGCATCCTGACGTGTTCAACGTCCTGCTGCAGATTCTGGATGACGGCCGTTTGACCGATTCGCGCGGCCGCACCGTGGACTTCAAGAACACGGTGATCATCATGACCTCGAACATCGGGGCCAGCTATTTGCAGGCTGAGGGTGTGAGTTCTCCGGAGGCCTTTGCCGAGGCCACGGACCACGTGATGGAGGCTCTGCGGCAGCACTTCCGTCCTGAATTCCTGAATCGTGTGGATGACATCATTGTGTTCAGCCCGCTGGGTGAAGAGCAGCTCACGCACATTATCGAGCTGCGGCTGGACGATCTGCGGAAGCTGCTGGCCGACCGCAAGATCACCATCGAGCTGACGCAACCGGCCAAGGAGCTCCTGTTTATCGAGGGCTATGACCGCGCGTACGGCGCTCGTCCGTTGAAGCGCGCCATCCAGAGGCTGATCCAGGACCCGCTGGCATTGAAGATTCTGGAAGGCGAGGTGCTGCACGGCGACCATGTTGTAGTTGACGCCGACGTCCAGCGGAGACAGATGGTGTTTACGGTGAGCGGGCGAACTGCAGCGAAGCCTGCGAAGACGAGACGCTCAGCGTAAGGTCATAAAAAATTTTGGCCGCGGCTAACGACGATGATCACAATTTGTTTTTGAGCGCGGAAGTTTTCGGAGAGATACAAGCATGCCAACCCCAGCGCTTTTGCGCACGTCTCAATAATTAAGGGGGTGAAATCGAATGGCAGCAAAGAAGAAGTCCCGCGGACGCAGGTACAGCAAGAAGGCCGGCCAGGAAGTGCGCACGGAGATGCATCACATGCGCTCAGGCAAGCATTCCAAGAAGCATCCGGTCAAGAGTCGCAAACAGGCAATTGCCATCGGGCTTTCCAAAGCGCGCAAAAAGGGCGCAAAGGTGCCGCGCAAAAAAGCTGCGTGAGGTTTATTTATAGATCAACAGGGAAGCGGTTCAATAGAAACAAAAAAGGAGGGGGGGGCGATTTGTCTTTCTCACTCCTTGGATTTTTTGGCTTCGGTCTTCTTAGGTTTCGATTCCTTGTCCCCGGACTGCTTCTCTTTGGAATCTTTGGCGGAATCTTTGGCGCCAGCCGCAGCGTCTTTCTTCTCCCCTGCGCCGTCCGAAGAGGGTTGTTCCTTCTTGCCCGCGTAATCGGTTACGTACCAGCCGGTGCCTTTAAATTGCACGGCGGGAGCATGCAGAAGTTTCTCAAGCGGACCGCCGCACTCCGGACATTTCCTTACCGGCTGGTCAGAAAACTTCTGGATCTTTTCGAATTTGTGTTTGCACTTCTTACACTGATACTCGTAAAGCGGCACGCCGGATACCCTTGAACATGTAGTGTGTTTCTGGTGTGATTCTAGCAGAGAGGCTGGAATGAAAAAAAAGCCAGCGCTATGGGCACTGGCTTTGATTTCGCGCCGATGATCGCGGGCCTAAGCGGCCTTGGCTTCCAGGTTGATGCGTTCCGCAAGCTTGGTCAGCTTGGCATCGGTTTCCTTTTCCTCATCGAGCGTTTGTTGCAGCAGTTGCGCCCAGTTATCGCGTCCCAGCAGCTCAGCGTAGGTACGAGCGGTGCCATAGGCCGCGATTTCATAGTGCTCCACCCTTTGGGCGCCGGCGATCATGCCTGCGTTGAGCACCTCGGGTTCGGCATCTTCACTGAGCAGGTCTTTGGCGTCCTTGATGATACCTTCCATGCCTTTGCATTTCCTGCCTTTGCGGTCCACGTCGGGAATCTGGTCAAAAATCTGGTCCAGCCTTTGCACGTGACCGTGGGTTTGCTGCAGATGTTCATTGAAAGCGTTTCGCAGTTCCGGGGAAGAAGCTTCTTCCACCATTTTGGGCAGAGCTGAAAGGATCATGTTTTCCGCGGAGTAGATGTCCTGGAGTTCCTCAATTAACAGTTCGCGCAGGGATTCCAACTTCATTGGTGTGTGTTCTCCTTTCCTGTTGAGATGCGATGAGGGTATTGCGCTGATGCTATGCTTACCGCCGGAATCGAACTCACAATGGATGAGCGCACAAAAAATGGCACGTTGTACGTAGTTGCGACTCCGATAGGCAACCTGGAGGACATTACTTATCGAGCGGTGCGGGTGCTGAGAGAAGCTGACCTGGTTGCGTGCGAAGACACGCGCCACACCGCCAAGCTGCTGCACCATTACGGCATTGATAGGCCGACTGTCAGCTATCATGAGCACAATGAGGCTGCGCGCGCGGAAGAGCTGGTGGCCCGGATGGAGCAGGGACTCAGCGTGGCCCAGGTCTCTGACGCCGGTATGCCCGGAATTTCCGACCCGGGATATCGCGTGATCAAGCTGGCGATTGAGCGCGGCATTCGAGTCGTCCCGGTACCCGGGGCCTCAGCTCTGGTGGCTGCTCTGGCTGCCAGCGGATTGCCGACAGACAGCTTTCAGTTCCTTGGTTTTCTGCCAGCTAAATCCGGGCAGCGGCGCACCGTGCTGGAGACGTTGCGCAGCACGCAAAGCACGATTGTGGTTTATGAAGCGCCCCACCGCATTGCTGAGACCATGAAGGATGTTGTCGAAATACTGGGCGCAGAGCGTCCGGTGGTGCTGGCGCGGGAATTGACCAAGCTGCATGAAGAATTCATTCGCGGGACAGCGGCGGAAGTTTTGGCGCGCGCGCAGGCACACGACTTGAAAGGTGAGATCACGCTGCTGATCGGGAAAAGCGGGGAGGGCGCGACCCAGCCGGCGAAGAAAGACATTGCATCGCGTCTGGAGGAGATCATGCGCGAACAGCAATTAGACGAAAATGCCGCGCTCAAGGTATTGGCGAAGGAGCAGAGCATCTCGAAGAGTGAGGCTTACCGGGAGTTGCAGCGGGTAAGGCATAAAAAGTGAGGCGCATAAATCCCTCAGTGGCTGAAGCCGAAGAGTTTATACGCGATACCGCAGGCCTTGAAGGCCTGCTCCACACTGTCGCCTTGTTACGCGTGGTTGAAACCCACAAACTAATCCGCCGCGGACGTATGGTCGTGGACAATCCGCCATCCACCCGGCATTCGTTTCATGATCAAGGTAAACAAACCGTGGGGCCGCTTGCCGTCCGACATGGTGAGCCGCCAAGTGCCGGTCACCACAGCCGACCGTCGGCTGAGCAGATCGATGTTCAGGTCCTGAAACTCCAGCTTGCCCATCTCCTTGCCCTCGGATTGGTAGCGCTGGCGGTAGCGGAGTAACGTTGGTTCCCATCCTTTAGTAACTGTGGCGCCGGAAAAGAAGGTCAGATCGGGAGACTGCCAGTATCCCTGCATGAAGCCCTCGAGCTTTGCATTGTTCCAGGCTTCTATCTGAGAGACCAGAAGGTGTTTGATGCCTTCTTCCAGGTCAGCGCGAACGTCGGCCGGCATCTCCGGTTGCTGAAGTTCGGCATCCGGCGGTTGCGAGCCCTTCTGTGGCGAGTTTGGCTGCGTGCCGGTCTGGGCGGCGAGCAAAAATGGGACCAGCAGGAAGGCGAATAGATGTGAGCGCATGCACGCATTGTAAGGCGAACCCGAGACTGGTTTTAGGGTTTTTCTCTCTCCTGCGCCTGCGAAACTAAAGTCACATGCATGGTAATCACGCGCATTGACCTGGAGTAACAGAATGGGTTATTTTCGCCTGACTCGGGAGTGTGTATCCTCCCCGATGTGCCGATAGAGTTTTTGTCTCTCCCCCAAGACACAGCAAGGGCGCCACTGAAGTCAAAAAGAATTTAAGCCCCCATGATGTCTATTCAGACGGTTGGCAGATACGAGATTACCGGTGAGCTGGGGCGCGGCGCCATGGGCGTCGTGTACAAGGCCATGGATCCGACCATTGGCCGGGTGGTAGCGCTCAAGACCATGCGGCTCGACGTCCACGGACTGGACGCGCAGGAAATGGTGCGTCGTTTTCAGAATGAAGCGCGCGCCTCCGGCGTGCTGAACCATCCCAACATTGTCACCATCTATGACGCCGGTGAGCGAGACGGCATCTTTTACATCGCCATGGAGTTCATTGAAGGCACCACGCTGCATGAACTGCTGGCGGAAAAACGTGTTCTGCCGACGGAAGAAGTCCTACAGCTGGCGCGGCAGATCTGCCGCGGCCTGGATTACGCGCATTCCAACGGAATCATTCATCGTGACGTAAAACCCGCCAACATCATGATTACCGCCAACGGCACGGTGAAAATCATGGACTTCGGAATTGCCAAGTCCGGTGGACAGGTCACCAACACCGGCCAGGTGCTGGGAACGCCGAATTACATGGCGCCGGAACAGGTGAAAGGCCGCCCGCTCGACGGCCGGTCAGATCTTTTCAGCCTGGGCGTAATTCTGTATGAAATGCTGACGGGCGAGAAGCCGTTCGTCGGCCAGAACGTCACCACCATCATTTACAAAATCGTCAATGAAAACCCGATCACGCCACGCGATCTGGATGTAACGGTCCATCCCGGTTTGAGTGCGATTGTCACCAAGGCACTGGCCAAAGCGCCTGACGATCGCTATCAGACCGGCGCGGACCTTGTCCGCGATCTTGAAAATTACAAACTGGCAGGCCCCGCCCGCAGCGGCTCAACCACCGCGATTGGGCCCGTGCTTGCTCAACAACCCGAAAAGACCCTCGTACTCCCGGTGAGAGTTGTCAGCGGCAGCACGGTCAGAGCGGCTGCTGCTGCGGCCCCCGCCAAAGGGCCTGTGCCCGTTCGGCGGCCCACCACAGCCATCATTTCCAGCAAGCGAAGCCTGCTCTTTGTGGCGCTCGCAACAATCCTGGTGCTGGGCTCCGCGATGGGCGGCTACGCTTATCATCGGACGCAAGTGAAGATGCGCCAACTGGCGGAACAGACCAAAGCCAGGGAAGCACAGCAACTGGCGGAGCAACAGCAACCGATTGCCATTGCACTGCCCACGCCGTCAGACAAAGATGTGATTGCGTCTGATACAACAGTGAAGTTTTTCGGCAAGAAAGGGCAGGCCAACGCGCAGAAGCTGCCTGCGCCGGTCAAGGCCACCAGTTCGCCGAACAGGGTTTTCATACAGCAGAGCGAGTTGAAACTGCTCTCGCAACCGGAAGGCGCGAAAGTTGAAATTGACGGCTGGAGCGAGCCCAATTGGGTAACGCCGTTCAGCGCGTCGCATCTTGCCGCCGGAAACCATACGATTGTTTTCACCAAATCGGGCTACCTGCAGCAGACGCGCATGGTGGAGTCGCTGATGGGCAAGACCGTGGATGTGAACGCGGAGCTGCCGCCGGCGGTTTCCACGCTGGTGGTCACCAGCAATCCGCAGGGCGCGAGCGTGTGGGTGGACGGAAAAGACAGCGGGATGACTACTCCGGCGCAGCTTGCGGTGGAGAAAGGTTCGCATCGCGTCACGGTGAAGAAGGCGGGCTTTAAGGACGCCTCGACCGACGAAAGCTTTGCTGAAGGACAGACGCTGAGCTTTTCACCGGTGCTGTTGAGCGTGGACCCGCAATCGGAAGAGGGAAAGAACCCAAGTTTTTTCCGACGCATGCTTGGCACTGACACAGTTCCTGAAGGCAAAGGCCTGGTTCACATACGCACCAATCCTGAGGGCGCGACCATTGTGATTGACGGCAAGGCAGCCCCCAAGAAGACCAATGCCCGATGGCCGGCGGACCCGGGCGTGTACAGCATTGTGCTGCAAATGAGCGGATACAAAACCGTCCACAGAAACATACGGGTGCAAAAGGGCAGAACCGTCAACATTGACGAGATCCTTGAGAAACAGTAACCATGTGGTATGGCCCGGCTCATCATTTCTTCTCCGGACGGCAAGAACGGCATCCTGGAGTTGACCAAACCGGTCATCACCATCGGCCGGGGCAATGCCAACGATCTTGTCCTGAATGATTCCAGCGTCAGCCGCTTTCATGCGGTCATCAAGCTCAAAGAGAATTCCATTTTCGTTGCCGATCGAGGCAGCACCAACGGCATCATCCTCAACGACAAGAAAATAAAACAGGAAACAGAACTCAAGGGCGGCGACACAGCGCTGGTGGGCCGCTACACGCTGCGCCTGGAAGACCTGGACGAAAAAGGGATACAGGTACGCCGAGGCCAGTGGCCGTCGACGCTGAACCAGATCATGCAGGGGCGCTCAGACCGCGCCACACTGGCGCGCAACGCTGAAATTTCCAGCAGCGCACTCACCGACCTGGCCGGGCGGGTGAAGAAGCTGGAACGGGAAAACTATCTGCTTACCGTGCTCTATGAAGCGGGTAAAGCGCTGAATTCCAAACTGGCGCTGGAACACATCTGCGAGCAGGTGATTTCGCTGGCCTGCCTGATTGAAGGCGTGGAGCGCGGCTTTGTCATGCTGATCGACGAATCAGGCGAGGTGGTGCGGCAGAGCGACGTCCGATATCGCGATTCCCAAAACGCAGGCACCCGTCCGGAGATCATCCTGAGTAAGAGCGTACTGGAGCTGATCCGCTCGGAGAAGCAGCCGATCCTGATTGAAGACGCGAACGCCGACGAGCGCTTCAGCGGCAGTGAGAGCCTCAAGATTTCCGGATTGCGTTCCGCCATGTGCGCGCCGCTACTGGGCAAAGACCGCTTGTTTGGAGTTTTGTACGTGGACAACCTGGAGAAGGCGTCGGCTTTCACGCAGGAAGAATTGAACGTGTTTGCGCTGGTGGCGGCGCAGGCGGGGGCGGCCATTGACAACACCGTGGCGCACGAGAAGATTGCCCAGCAATCGCTGCAGCGCTCAGCGCTGGAGCGCTTTCTCTCGCCGGAAGTTGCCGAGATGGTGGTGGCAAATCCGGACATTCGCCTGGGCGGCGTGAACCAGGAAGTCACGGTAATGTTTGCCGACATCAGGGGCTTTACCCCGATGAGCGAGAACCTGGAGCCCAGCCGGGTGGTGGAGATACTGAACGAATACTTCACGCGAGTGACGGACGTGATCTTTGATAACGGCGGCACGCTGGACAAATACATTGGCGACGCGGTCATGGCCGTTTTCGGCGCGCCCATTTCCAAAGGCAAGGATGCCGCCAACGCAGTGAATTCCGCCATACAGATCCAGCGGCTGCTAATTGAGCTCAACCGCGACGCGGCGGCGCGGGACTGGCCCGAGCTGCGGGTGGGGATCGGCATCAACACGGGTAACGCCATCGCGGGCAACATTGGATCGCCACGGCGGCTGGACTATACGGTGGTGGGAGACGTTGTGAACACCGCACAGCGGCTCATGGCGAACGCTACGGGGAAGCAGATCCTGATTTCAGAATCGACGGCCAGGAAACTCGGCAAGGGCTTCGATATGGAACGGCTACCAGAGTTGAAGGTAAAAGGCCGCAGCGAAGCGGTGCCAGTTTTCAGCGTGGAATGGACAGAGAAGCCGCCCGCAGCAGCAAAGAAAAAGCGCCCCGCCAGAGGACGACGAACGTCTGCCTAAAGGCCCGTGATTCGCAAGCTCACCCAGGTCTCCATCCCGCCACGCGCAAAGAACGCGCGCGTCGGGGACCCCGGCTGAAGTCCTGGACTAGACGCTGATACGAATAGCGGGTCAGTTGTAAAAACTAACCCGCTACTCGCAATCGCGAAAGGTCTCTACTTAGGAGTGGTCGAGCCGCCGCCTTTTTTGCCCTTCTTCTCTGCGCCTGCCGCACGGTGCGCGATGATCTTGTCTTTTACCTGATCGTAAGTGGCCTGGGGCAGGATCTTGCGGGTCAAAAGGTCGCGCTTGGAGTTGTAGGGCCGGCCATCAATAATCTTCTGGCTATAGGCGTCACCGATTCCGGGAAGAGCGGAAAGCTCCTCTTTGGTTGCGGCATTAATGTCAACCAAGTCAGCCTTCTTGGTCTTCTTGTTGGCGCTTGACTTGGTGTCTTTGGTCGCGGTTGCATCTTTGCCGCCGCCGGCGGCCGTTCCGCCCTGCGCGAACGTCATGGTGGCGAAGATCGCCAGGGCAAACAGCACGGCAAACACCCTAATATTTTTCCGGAACATGGTCGTGAATCTCCTTCTTAGCTAGAGATAGACTGCTCTCGTAAAGTTTGAGAGCCAGAGTCTAGTGGTTTAGAAGGCAGATTGTCAAATGGGCCTAATATTAGGTAGTGTCAAGTAGAAGTATGTGGGCAGTCGAGAAATCACGAAGAGACAAAAGCGGAAAGCGCTGGAATTTTTGCTATTGGTTTTCAGGCCGTACCTCATCGAATCGAGGGTCGGCGCGGCTATTTTTTTGGGACGACAACAAGACTGATTGCGGAGTCGTTCTGTTTCTGCAGGGATCAACAGTACGCTATTCTCGCATCAAGGATCTAATCAATAAGCTGGTCGCCGATCCCGCCATCCGTAAGAAGCACAAGAGAGAGTTGAATTTTCCGCTTCGGCGTCACTATCCGGGGTATCCGGTATTCCCTGAAGAAAATTCAAATTGAGACACTACCTAGCATTTAGGCGGGCTTGCGGCCGGAATCTTTCTTCTCTTCCCACGCGCGCTGCGGGCGCTGCGCTTCAGGCAAGTCGCGGTTCTCAACCCGGTCATAAGTGTAGCGATCGCTGACCGTGCCCAGAGACTGGTTGTAGAGGCTGGTCTCACCGGTGGCTTCACGCAGCTCTTCAGAGAATTGATGCAGGGCCTGGAGATGGTCGGCTGTGGCGGGAACTTCAGTCTTGGTGGTCTTGAGAAATTTCTGATATCCCTTGTCGACCAGGCGCGAGATTTCGCTGCCGATCAAGATGCCGGGCTTGGCAAAGAGACGCACTCCGCCATCATCGGACCTTTCAATGGCCGCGGAGCTGTTGAACTTCTTCAGGAAAACACGGTTCTGCGTTCCCGGAGCCTCCAGGATGTCAAATCCGTGGTCACGAAGCCAATTCACAGCTTCTTCATACGTGCGCTTCTCAGTTTTGGTTGCCATTAGGTCACCTGACGCCGTTTTCGATTCCCAGTATCAACGTGCTGTTGCCCCCAGGAAAGCATGGCGAGTGGCTAATGTCGCACATCGGGTCTGTTTTCAGCAACATTACGGTTGTGCAAAGGGTAACCCCCTACCTGCGGCGCAGGAGGTATCCCGAAGCAAATGCATAGCTTTGGTTGGCTGAATCATGCTGCCCAATGTCCCATCCACCACGCCTGTTATAGCCTTTGCGACATCCTCGTTCGCATCCGCACCTGGGAACGTTACTCCGGCTGATTAATTTCGACATTAATTCAGTTGATCTTGGCTTTCATGCGAGGAATACTTACGAGCGACCCTAACCCCCAGGTATGCTGTCTCCAACGGAGTTCCAAAGAGAATGAAAGTCTTTCCAGTTCGCGTCTACATAATTCCGACCCTATCCGGCGGTTACAAGGCACAGATGCTCTCTTTGCTGCCGAAGCTTGCGTTGCTCCTGCTCTGTCTAACGAGTCCTGTGCTTTTGCATGGCGAAACCATCTCCGGCACAGTTCTTGATCGATCAGGCGCTGTCATTATCGGTGCGCGCATCGAGATCACCGGCGGAGAGCTTTCTCAACCGATCGTATTTTCCACTGATGCGCGAGGCAGGTTCGTGTCCCCTGACCTGAAGCCCGGCAATTATTCAGTACGCGTGACGCGGGAAGGTTTTGAGCCGCTCGTAAAGGCAGTGGATTTGCATGGAGCGGCGGAACTGGAGTTCAAGCTCGCCATTGCCAGCCAGCATGAAGAAGTTACCGTTTCAGCCAAAGGCCGCGCTTACGCCAATACCGATCCCATCTATCGGCAACTACGGAATATTGGCTTCGGGGAAACATTTCGTTTTGACGATTTCACCCTGCATCTGGATGCTGCAACATTCCATTTTCAGAAAGGTACGCTGACGCTGTTGAACCCGGTGAACGGGGTCGTTACCGGCGCGATCTTCATAGGCGAAGGCCATTTCAATCTCAAGGCTGTCACTGTACTCGATGGGGCCGAGCTCAAACGGCGTTCAGGGAGCCCGGAAGTTGACGAGGACTTTACCGAGGCCGTTTTTCGTTTCACCGGAGAAGAGCGCCAGGAGTTTCTTCATGGAGCCAAGGAGAAAGTCGACATTCCGGGCGACGCCGCCAGCGTCTTTGATCACTGGAAGGAGAAGGTGCGGAAACGGCGCGAAGAAGCGCAGGGTTTTACCGAGTACCTCCTGCACGGAGAAACCATGGACAACGTTGACGCGGATCTCCTGGCAGCCGTCTACAACCCGTCCCATCCGCCATTTATAAACGCTTATATCCACGGCAGGAAACATAAGGACCTGCGCTTTTTCGTGCGGACGCGTGTGGGTGCGCTTCCCCAGCTTGATTCACCGGAGGAAGTAGCGCTGCTTAACTACGATCAGGCGGCCATGGACGATGGCGTCTGGTACCTGGCCCATACGCAGCCGGAATATGCGAACCACCAAGCCAGCTCCGCCGAAGACCGCCGCCTATTTGCGACTGGCGCTTACAAAATCGAGACGAACATTTCCAAGAACAGTCACCTTTTCAGTACGGCCAAAATCTCGTTCCAGCCGCTGCTTGCAGGCGAGAGGGTGCTCAAGTTCGCGCTGTTGCCCAACCTGCGCGTCTCACGCGTGGTGGATGACCAGGCACAGGACATTTATTACGTTCAGGAGAGCCGGAAAGAAGACGGTTCGTTTTACGTGATTCTCCCCCAGGCACCGGAGGTGGGAAAGCAGTACTCCATCACCGTCCAGTATGAAGGCGACAAAGTTCTGGAATCGGCCGGCGACGGAAGCTTTTACGTGCGCGCACGAACATCGTGGTATCCCAACCTGAATGGATTTGGCGAGCACTCCTTGTACGACCTTACATTTAAGGTCCCGAAAAAGTACAAGGTCATCAGCGTTGGCAAGCTGAAGGAAGAATCGACGGAGCAGGATTACGCAGTGACCCATTGGGCCACTCCTGGGCCCGTGGCCGTGGCGGGATTTAATTATGGCAATTATCAGAAGCTGGAGCTGGCTGACGAAAAGACCGGTGTCAAGATTTCCGGCTACTACCTGACCGAACTGCCCGACAACTTGAGCCGCTACAGCATACTGAAGACGATGGCGCCGAAAAGCATGACCAAGTACGCGCTGGAGCAAACACGGGCCCAATGGCAGCTCTGCAACTTTTTCTTCGGCAAGATACCCTATGATGAGATCTACATAACAGAGCAGCCGGATTTCAATTTCGGCCAGTCCTGGCCCAACCTGGTCTACCTTCCGATCTCCGCGTATACGGACTCAACCCAGCGCTGGATGATGTTTGGCACGATTAACAGCAAACTCACCGGCTTTGTGCAGGAGGTAACTCCGCACGAGGTGGCGCATCAATGGTGGGGCCACGCCGTGGGTTGGGCCTCTTACCACGATCAGTGGCTCTCAGAAGGCTTTGCCGAATTTTCCGCCGGGCTGTTTCTGCAACAGGCGGTGGCCGGCGACTGGCGGGGAGACTACATTGAATTCTGGGACCGGCTGAAGAAACGCATTTTGGAAAAGAACAATTGGGGGATCGCGCCGAACGACGCAGGGCCGCTGTGGATGGGGCAGCGCCTGGATTCACCACGCACGGAGCACGCATACCAGAACGTTACCTATCCCAAAGGCGCATACGTTCTGCAAATGCTCCGTTCGATCATGTACAGCCCGCAGGACGGGGAAAAGCCCTTCATCGCCATGATGCATGACTTCGTCGAGAGCCATGGCGACAAGCCGGCTTCGACTGAGTCGTTCAAAGCCATCGTCGAGAAGCACATGTCCAAGACCATGGACCTGGCGGGAAATGGGCGAATCGACTGGTTCTTTAATGAGTGGGTTTACGGAACCCAGATACCGAAGTACCACTTGGATTATCAAATCACTCCTGCCGACGGCGGGAAAGCGAATCTGCACATGACCGTTACCCAAAGCGAGGTAAATGACCAGTTTCTTATGCTCGTTCCCGTTTTCGCCGACTTTGGCAAGGGCATGGTGCGCATAGGCCAGCTCGGGGTAAAGGGGAATTCCAGCCGCAGCGTTGATGTGCCTTTACCCATGCAGCCGAAGAAGGTCACCCTGAATGCGTATAGGGAGATTCTGGAGCGGTAAGAGGAGACAACTCAAGGCCACGCCGCTTGGGTAACGGTTCTGCGCCAAGGAAGAAATTACCTGGCTCCCGGTGAGCTTGCGGCGTTCGCTCACGCCTTCAAAACGGCTTTCAGAAAAGCAGATCCTTCGCTCCGCTCAGGATTTCGGCAGGAGGCTCCCACTCGGCTGCGCCTCGTTCACGCCTCCTAAACGCCGCAATAAAAACCGGCGCCTATTCTCCCCCGAGATTTTCGGCGCCGGCTTTAAAGTCCTCCCATTGCGGGGAGAACCAGGCCGCTCATCTACTTTCGGCCAACTTGTTCTAGAGAGCAGGGGGCTGATGAAACCACCCCGCCACGCGAAAACCGCGCGCATCGCCATCCCAGCTTGCGCAAACGCGGCGCAATCCGGGAGCCCTGGTGTCGGGGGCCCCGGCGAAAGTCCCTAATGACTCAAGATGCCTTGGCGCTGTGAGGCGGGTCAATCACAAAGCGGAGCGGGTATTTACTTAGTCGATAACAAACATGGTGGCATCGACTTTGCGCAAGCTGATGTATACTGTGCGGAACTTGAATTATCGCGGGGGCTTTTTAACTTAATTCTTAAACCGCGCGTTGGAAAAAGCTGTGGGGGCAGCTAGTAATTGGGGTATTGCGAAAATCATAACTGTTTACCTTGACCAGCAGCGGCCCCGGTCGGGAGGGTCCTTATGGACCTGTTTATTATTCGTCTTGTTTTCATTTCTGTTGTAGCGATTGCCTGTTACCATCTGCGACCCTTCGGGTTAGCGAATCTTTCTCCCTGGATCGCGGGATCGGCTGGGGTTGTCATCGGCCTTGCCGTGGTCTGGTTTGAGGTGCGGCTGCGCGTCGTGAGCCTGAAGCGGCTCATTGGGGCGGTGATCGGCAGCATTCTGGGCATCCTGGGCGCCTACCTTTTCAGCGTTGTCATCAAGAACAGCATCACCCATTCTGAAACACAGCGCTTTCTCATGCTCATGGTCATGCTGCTGATGTCGTATGTGGGGCTGATCGTGGGGGCGAACAAGGGCGACCTGCTGAACCTGGCCGCGCTGGGCGGGATCTTTGGCGCTGAAAAGCAAGGCCGCAAGGCATTCAAGATCCTGGATACCAGCGTAATCATCGACGGCCGCATTGCCGATATCGCCGATACCGGCTTCCTGGACGGGGTGGTGGTGATCCCGCAGTTTGTCCTGCGCGAACTGCAACTGGTGGCCGACTCCGCCGACTCGCTCAAGAGGAACCGCGGCCGCCGTGGGCTGGACATCCTGCAACGGGTGCAGAAAATCGTAAACGTGAGCGTGCAGATCGTGGAAGACGATTTTCCTACCATCCGCGAGGTGGACCTGAAACTGATAGAGCTGGCCAAAGTGTATGAAGCAAAGATCATCACGAATGATTTCAATCTCAACAAGGTGGCGCAGCTCCAGGGCGTAGAGGTCCTGAACATCAACGAGCTGGCCAACGCGCTCAAGCCCATTGTGCTGCCGGGCGAGACCATGCGGGTGTTCATCCTGAAAGAAGGAAAAGAATACAACCAGGGCGTGGCCTACCTGGACGACGGCACCATGGTGGTGGTGGACAACGCGCGCAAGCTGATCGGGAAAAATGTCGATATCGCCGTTACTTCTGTGCTTCAGACCACAGCGGGCAAGATGATCTTCGGCAAATTTGACGAGCGAGCGCGCCCGGGAGAACGCATGGAACCCAAGGGCGAGAGCGGCAAACCGGAGATGAGAAAGCCGCAGCCGATTGTGGTGGAGTCGTCTCCGCACCCGCAGTCAGAGTGAGCCAAAGAAATTGCCAGAATCGCCGAAATTGCCAAAAATTGCCAAAAATTGAAAACTGACACGCGATTCTTGTCATCAGTGGCGCACTTTGCCTTTTTATTTTCGGCGATCTTTGGCAATTTTGGCATTTCTGGCAATTTCTTAATTGACCTGCAGCTCGCATACAATGGTTGCAGTTTTGTAACCAGCTCGAGAAGGAGATAGGGCTCGTCTCGGGAGGTCCCGCCGATGGTGGTTGCGATGTTTTCAAAGTCACGGCTGCGCCTGCTTATGGCGTTCATGCTGTGCTGCGCCTGCCGCTGGAGCGTGGCCAGGGGAACGCCCATGCCGTTGTGGCAGACAGCCTCAATGGCAACCGGCCAACTGCAACTGACAGTAATGGACCAAAATGGCCAGCCTCTGGGGCTGGTGTTTGTGATTGTGCAGCAGGACGGCAAGACCATCGCGGAGGAAAGGACCACTCCATCTGGAACTGCGATCCTGCGCCAGCTGGCGCCGGGGACCTACAAATTACTGGTCGAAAAGCAGGGTTTCTACACTACCACCGTGCCCAACCTGGTGATTGTCTCCGGTCAGGCCGCGCCGGTGGAAGTGCGGCTGCAACCGGTGCGGGAATACAAGGAAGAAGTTGAAGTCACGGCGCAGCCTTCGCCCATTGATCCGGAGGAAACCACAAGCGCCCAGGCGATCACCGCCAGTGACATTTCCAACATTCCCTATCCCACCACGCGCGATTATCGCAACGTGCTGCCTTACATTCCCGGCGTTGTGGCCGACCGCGGGCAGATCCACATTGCCGGAGCCAGCACGCAGGAGATACAGGATTATCTGGATGGTTTTGAGGTAAGCCAGCCGGCCACCGGAGCGCTCACAGTGCGCTTGAACCCGGATTCCCTGCGCAAGATTGACGTGCGCAGCAGCCGCTATTCAGCGCAGTTCGGCAAGGGCTCCGGCGGCCTGGTGGACCTGCAAGTGCAGGACGGCGACAACCGCTTTCGCGTAAATGCCACTGATTTTGTTCCCACAGTGCAGAACGTGAAGGGCATCCATCTGAATAATTGGACGCCGCGGGCCTATTTCTCCGGACCGCTGGTGCGGGATAAGGTCTGGTTCAGCATTTCTCACGAGGGAGAAACCGATTACAATATCATCAAGGAACTCCCGGATGGCGCTGACACCAACCGGGTATGGCGAACTTCAGACCTGGGACGCCTGCGCATGAACCTGACTCCCGGCAACGTGCTGACCGCGAACGCAGTGCTGAACATGCAAGATTCGCGAAATTCCGGAATCTCTGCGTTCGATCCAGTCTCCGTCTCGCTGCACAACCATAACTATCTTTACCTGCTGGGATTGAAAGACCAGATTACGATTGCCCGGGACACGCTGCTGGAGTTTGGCGCGGCGTTTCAACGCAACAAAGCCTCTTCTCTGCCGCAGGGCGATCTTCCTTACGTTCTGGGACCTGGAGGCCGTTCCGGGAATTACTTTGTGAGCAATGAAAATATTTCCACGCGCACGCAGGGTTTTGCCAACCTGTTTTTGCGGCCGTGGAAGTGGGCCGGCACGCACCAATTCACCGTCGGCGGACGCGCGGACCGAGTTCTCTACCATGCGCTGATTGATCGCGGCATGGTCCAGTTCGTTGACGGCAACGCCGCATTGCTGCGGCAGATCACGTTCGCGGAAACGAACGCACCCGGCTTCAGCCTGAGTACGCTGGAGTCGAGCGCCTACGTTCAGGACCGCTGGACGCTGGTCCAGCGCGTGATTATTGAGCCCGGAGGCCGCTGGGACCGCGACACATTTCTCAATCGCGATTTCTTCTCGCCGCGCATTGCCGGCACGGCCCTTTTGAGCAGGTCCAGCGAGACCAAGATCAGCGCAGGCATAGGCATTTACTACGACCGCTCCAACCTGGCCCTGGCCAGCAATGCTTCTCAAGGCTCCAGATTTGACCAGTTCTCTGCTCCTGTTCCGGCAACGTTCGCGGCTTCCTTTGTGGCTGACCCACGGCTCCTGGCCATGCCCCGGTATACCAACTGGAGCGTGGCCATTGAACGCCGGCTGCCGGCCAAGGTGTATGCGCGCCTGGAATATTTGAGCCGGCACGGCAATCATGGGTGGGCTTTTGAACCGCAGCCCGGAAATACCTTCCAGTTGCTCAGCAATAGGAAAGACCGCTATGACGCGGCCCAGCTTACGCTGCGCAAGGAGTTGAAGCGCGGCTATCCGGCGGTGGTTTCTTACACGCGCTCGCGGGCCACCTCAAATCGGACCGTGGACTTTGCCATTGACTCACTTCTGGTGGGACAGCAAGTGGGGGGAGCGCTGCCGTGGGATTCGCCTAACCAACTGGTGGCATGGGGAACATATCCGCTGCCATGGAAGCTGAAGAAGTTTGACTTCGCATGGTCCAGCATCTGGCACTCCGGGTTTACGTTTGTGACCATTGACCAGTTCGGTCAAATCGTTTCCGGACCGGGACAATTCCGCTTTCCCGACTTCTTTACACTGAATGCCGCGGTAGAGCGGAAGTTCACCTTTCACGGCTATCGCTGGGCCGGGCGCATCGGCATGGACGATCTGACCAACCGTGAGAATCCCACGGTGGTCGACAACAACATCAACTCGCCTAGCTTCCTCACCTTCTTTGGCACGGGGCACCGCTCACTCAACGGACGAATCCGGTTCCTGGGAAAGAAATAGCAAGATTGCCAAAATTGAAACCCCAAACCTTTGAAACACAGAGGAACAGAGGAAGCGGAGGCCAGAAACTTTATTTGAAGTCTGGTTCGGGGGTGGCCTCGAGCAGCGTGCGGGTGTATTCATGCTGCGGGCGAGAGGTGATTTCCTGGGACGGGCCGACCTCCACGATCTCCCCGCGCCGCATGACGGCGATGCGATCGCTGAGATAGCGCACCACCGGCATGGAATGGGAGATAAACAAATAGGTAAGGCCGAAGTCGCGCTGGAGTTTTTTGAGCAAGTTGACGATCTGGGCGCCAACGCTGACGTCGAGGGCGGAGACCGGCTCGTCACAGACTACAAATTTGGGGCGCAACATCAGCGCGCGGGCGATACCGATGCGCTGGCGCTGTCCGCCGGAGAATTCATGGGGATAGCGGCGGAGGGCGGATTCATCGAGGCCGACGGCGCGCAACATTTCAATCGCAGCTTGATGGAGCTGTGCTGAGGCCGGGCGGTTTCCGTTGGCGTGTACCACCAGCGGCTCGGTAACGATCTCTTCAATGCGCATGCGCGGGTTGAGCGATGCGAACGGGTCCTGAAAGATGATCTGCATGTCGCGACGGAGGCGGCGAAGGTCGCCGGCGCCGGCTGCAAGCACGTTCTGCCCGTTGAAAGCGATACTGCCGGAAGTGGGCTCAATAAGGCGCAAAATCATGCGTCCCAGCGTGGTCTTGCCACAGCCGGACTCGCCTACCAGGCCGAGCGTCTCACCTTCCGTGATGTCGAGCGAGACACCGTTCACCGCCCGGACCTGGCGCTGGGCTTTGCCGAAAACGCCTTCGTCGGTCTGGTAGACCTTGACCAGGTCGCGGATAGAAAGAAGGGGCATGGAATGAATATAGTCGAAGACCTGCAAAATACGGAACAGATGGCTAAAACAGGCGGCACGCTCCGGTGAGACTATACAAAGCCGGAGGTGTTGCGGCATGGTTTGGACCAAATGTTATTGTATCTTGACCCTCAACATAGCAAAATAACTGCCATATCCGCTTTTTGGGAAAGTAAGTTAGGCATAGCTAGTTCCGCAGGCTTCATCAGTACAGATGTTCTAGTTCGCTATGGTCATCAAGCTATTTCTGTGCTTACAATGTGCCGCACCCAAGGAGGTGGTATGACCATTTCGCGCCGGAACATGCTTCGAGGCTTTGGAGCAGGAGCGTTCCTGGGATCCGCTTATCCCATGCTCGGTTCATCGCAACTGGCACGCGTCATTATGCCTATGACGGCTGCGGCGCGCAGTGAGCTGATTCGCCTGGATAAGAATGAAAACCCTTATGGGCCATCACCGGCAGCGATTGCAGCGATGCGTGAAGGACTGGACGGCTGTAACCGATATCCCGACGCAGCCGATGCGCTGCAGCAGAAGGTCGCCGAGATCCACAAAGTGGCGGCGGAGCAGGTAGTGCCTGGCTGCGGCTCAAGCGAGGTGCTGCGGATGGCGGCCAATGAATTTCTTCTTCCCGGCAAAAACCTGGTACTGGCCACCCCGACCTTTGATTTGCTTTCCCGCTATGCGCGCGATAATGGGGCCGAGGTGCGCGCCGTTCCCCTGACGTCCGACCATTCGCATGATCTGAAGGCCATGCTTGCCCGAAGCGACGCTTCCACCGGACTGGTATATCTGTGCAATCCCAATAATCCTACCGGCAGCGTAACGCCGCGCCTGGAGCTGGAAGAGTTTCTGCGCAAGCTGCCGAAGAATATCCCCGTGATCATGGACGAAGCCTATCATCACTATGCGGTGGGGCCTTCGGCGTTCTATGCGTCGTTCCTTGACCGTCCGGTGAGCGACCCGCGTTTGATCGTGCTGCGCACCTTTTCCAAGATCTACGGCCTGGCGGGATTGCGCGCTGGCTACGCGGTGGCAAGCGCGGAAATGGCGCAGCGCTTGCGCCGGCACCGGCTCCAATTCGGCGTGAATGCGATCGCATTGCGAGCAGCGGCGGCTGCCCTGGAGGACACCGAGCATATTCGAGTCTGCGCGAAACGAAACCTGGATGAGCGCACGGATTTTGAGAGCCACGCCATCTTTCGCCATCTGCGCATGGTTGACTCGCAGACCAACTTCATCGCCATGAAAGTACACCGGCCGTTGCCGGAGGTTACCGAATTGTTCCACAAGAACGGGATCGTGGTTGGGCCAGCCATTTCCTCCATGGAGCAATACGTGCGCATCTCGATCGGCGGGCACGACGAGATGCAGGAGTTCTGGCGGGTCTACGATCTGCTGCCGCCAATCGGACATATGCAGCCACACTAAGCCGGAAGCAAAAAGGAAATTCTGAGTCTCAGGGCCAAAGCCCCCGAGCCCTAAAGAGCATTTGCGCCAGTTTTCGCTTACCCATGCCTAAAGGCCTGGGCTGGGATGAAATGCAATCGAACTATATCTCACTGCGATAGTATGCGGCCGAAATCCTAACTACTCCTGTCTATCTGTACAAGTGATTGTTGTAGTCTTGTGTCAATCCGGAACTAGTTTTGTATCAAAACGAGATAGTTGGATCGGGTCAGTGTACTAAAACCCATAGCTCAGAGAACTCTAAACAGATTGACCAGGAACTCTGCTTGTGCTCTGATTTGATCTCCAGCATGCAGACATAGATTGCGACGGGGCCCGTACGTGGTTAGTCACAAGGAGCGTTCGTCATGCGTAGCTTTCCCCTGGATCCTCTATCTACTTCCATAATTTCAACAAACACTTTTGCTGGCCGGCTGCGGCCGCACAGGTGCTATCTAAAAACGGCCTGGCTGGCAAGCACGGTGATCATAGCTTTGCTGGTGATGTTGCCAGCATCCATCCAGGCCCAGGTAAACGTACAAGGGCAGTGGACAACGCTGCCGATGACCGGTGCCATGCCCATCAACCCCGCACATCAGGTTTTGATGAAGAACGGCAAAGTGCTGGTCGTGGCGGGTAATGGAGCAGGAGCGTCCAATACGCCGCAAGCAGCGGTCTATGATCCCTCGACGCAGACAGTGAGCACGCCACAGACAATCGGATGGGACATGTTCTGCAACGAGATGGTCGTCTTTGTGGATGGACGGCCATACATCGTGGGCGGGTTCGGTTATACGCGAACCGCGGTCTACGATCCATCAACGGGAGCGTTCACGGAGCTGGCGCAGAGCAGCAAAGCCCACTGGTACCCGTCGGTCATGCTGACAACCAACGGAAGCGTGCTGGCGGTGGGAGGCATTGATCCCAACGGCAATACCAGTCTGCCGGTGGAGTTGTTCAACGGCACTTCATGGACGACAGCTTACGGCCCGGCTGTGTGGACGCCGGCGTTGTATCCCAGAGGGCATTTGCTGG
>Ga0209647_1000701_pt1 | contig 30682 bp, 20 predicted proteins | sample GraSoi_2013_60cm_FD_185827 | JGI IMG/M metagenome (GOLD analysis project Ga0209647, IMG submission 185827) | Grasslands soil microbial communities from the Angelo Coastal Reserve, California, USA - Sample 9_17_2013_60cm (SPAdes) (version 2) | ecosystem: Environmental > Terrestrial > Soil >... | reverse complement strand
CTTATGATCAATGCCATAGAATTTGATGAGAAAAGATTCTGGATCGTACTCTTTTCGATCATGGCGCGACGAGAGGCAGCGCGAGAAGACGCCATTGCTCAACAATCCACCGATGAACCGCCGAAGCAGCGGAAAAACGGGATTGGCGGAGGCGCACTGGTCGCGGAGAAGCCGCATGACGCGATTTGATCCGCGCTAACGATTGGTCCATACCAGCCCGAGCTTTAGCCCGCTCTGGTCGTAGCCGGGTTCATCACCGCTTAAGATAATGACCTGGTAAGAAAAGCAGCTTGACTGCACATGAGAATCTCAGTTTGTGCGGTGAATCTTGTCGCCCGCCGATTCTTACTGATTTCCCTCTCCTCAGCGAGCCTCCTGGTCCTTCCCGTTCGCGGGGATGAGAATTATTTCGGGTACAGTTACGGCTCCGAAACCCTCCCGAAAGGAAAATGGGAATTATATAGTTGGACCACGGGCCGCTTTGGCAAAGGAACCGGATCCTATTCCGCGTTCGATCGGAAGCAGGAAGTTGAGTACGGCGTCACCGATCGCTTCCAAATCGCGCTGGAGTGGAAGGAAAATCATACGTACTTCACTGGCGGAGCCGGTCAAGAAATGCGGACTCAAATACACTGGCGGGGAGCCATTAGTCATCGTCTTCTTTTCCATGGACACCGCTCCAGTTGCGCAATAGCTACGGTGTGATTTTATACGTCTCCAAGGTCCATGGATCCGCAACAGGCCCTTGAGGCGTACTTCGGTTTTCGAGAGTTCAGAGAGCCGCAGCAGGAAGTGATCTCTCACATCCTAGCCGGCAAGGATGTTTTCGTCCTGATGCCGACCGGTGGCGGGAAATCGCTTTGTTACCAGTTGCCTGCGCTGCTGTTGGAAGGCGTCACTATTGTTGTTTCGCCTTTGGTGGCCCTGATGAAAGATCAGGTGGATAGCTTAACCGCGCGCGGTATCGCCGCCACGCTGATCAACAGCTCGATCCCGGCCAGCGAGCAACAGCGCCGAATCCAGCAGCTGCGCAACGGCGAATTTCGTCTCGTGTATATTGCGCCTGAGCGGTTCCGGAGCCGATCATTTCTAGATACACTCGGTCGGGTAACGATCGCGCTGTTTGCCGTCGACGAAGCGCACTGCATTTCACAATGGGGTCATGACTTTCGGCCGGACTATTATCGCCTCGGCGCCGTTCTGGAAGAATTAGGACGCCCGCAGACCGCAGCCTTCACGGCAACGGCGACACCTGAGGTGCGGTCCGATGTGGTCCAACAACTCGGTCTGCAAGAGCCAAGCCTCTTTGTCGCGGGATTTGCTCGACCCAATTTGCGCTTTCTAGTGACCGAGACAGAAAGCGAGGCGCAAAAGTATGCCCGGCTCCGGGAGTTAATCGGCCAGCATCAAACCGGGATCATTTATTGCGCTACCCGCAAACGCGTCGAACAAATCACCCAGGAGCTCAAGTCTTGGGACGTGAAGGTAGTGGATTATCATGGTGGCATCGAGGACGAAGCGCGGCGGACTGCCCAAAATCAGTTTAAACAGAGCGAGTGCGACGTCGTGGTCGCGACCAATGCGTTTGGTATGGGGATCGATCGCGCGGATCTGCGCTTCATCGCGCATTACGATATCCCGGGTTCGCTCGAAGCCTACTATCAAGAGGCGGGCCGGGCGGGCCGAGATGGAGAACCGGCGGTATGCGAATTGTTGTTCAATTATGCCGACACCCGAGTACAAGAGTTTTTCATCGAAGGAAGTAACCCGCCGATCGAGCTGATTCGAAATGTTTATCTGCTGCTGCGAAATCTGGCGAGCGACACCCAGGAGGTGGTTGCGCCCATTCGCGATCTGGCCGGCCGGCTCGGCGATGGCACCAACGAGATGGCTGTGCGATCCGCGCTGACGATTCTTGACCGGCACAAGATCATAGATCGTTACGACATTCCCGGAAGAAGGGTGCGCGGAACTAAACTTCTGCAACCCGATCTATTACCAGGTCGGTTGCCGATTGATGCCGAAGGCCTTCGCCAAAAGGAAAAGAGAGATCAAGCGAAGCTGAAGGCCATGATCAATTATGCGTACGGGCGGGAATGCCGCCAACGCATCATTCTCCGGTATTTTGGTGATCCTGCGGCGGTGGATTGTGGAGCATGTGACCGGTGCACAAGAGATCGCTCGAAGAGCGTCCGTGAACCAAGCGACGAAGAGCGCCTGACCGTACGAAAACTGTTGAGCGGCGTCGCCAGAATGTCGCACCGCACCGAGAAAGGCTTTCTGCCACGCTTTGGGCGGACCCGGATGATCCAGGTGCTGCTCGGCAGCAAGGCCCGCGAGGTGTCCGACGCGCAACTGGATCGGCTCAGCACCTATGGACTGTTGAAAGAGAAGTCCGCAAACTATCTTCATGAGCTGTTTCGAGAACTGGAAGAAGCGCGATTGCTCTATTCCACCGGCGGCCAGTATCCGACGATCAGTCTGACACCAGCGGGAGTAGAGGTGATGTTGGATCGCTCTTCACTGCAGATCGTTTGGCCGACCGAACCGAAGACAAAAAAGCTCGCAAAAGCGATTCCGCAGGACTCCGAGCTCCCGTTTGATATCGGCCTGTTCGAAGAGCTTCGCAAGCTTCGAGCCAGACTGGCCGCCGAAGAGGACGGCATTCCCCACTACCTGATTTTCTCGGACGAAACGCTGAAATCGTTTGCACGGATCCGTCCCCGATCGCCGGAGGCCGCCCGACGGATTCGAGGCGTAGGCGAGATGAAAATGGCGAAGTATGTCCCGGCTTTCTTGGAAGTGATTCGGAACGCGAGAGACGACGCATAGCGTGGCAAGCCGCAAACCAAATGGATGGTGAGAAGTGAGAGGTGAATGGGGACTCACGCACGGCGACTTGTCCGACAGCGTCCGGGCAAAAAAGAGAAACGGAGCCAGAGAGCGTCACTGAATGAATCCCCTTGCGTCGCGGTAATCTCCGGGAATAGTTTGTTTCCTGCAGGGGAGCCGTTGGCTGAGATCCTCGAATTTTTCGGGGAACCCTTATGACCTGATGCGGGTAATGCCGCCGAAGGGAGCCAAAGTGGTCCTGCGATCCAATCTCATGACCACAAGCCCGTTTCAAAAGAGCCGCCGAATCTACGTCAACGGCCGGCCAAACGTTCGTGTCGGCCTGCGACAGGTCGAACAATCACCCACCCGCTTACCGGACGGGAATTCAGAAAATAATCCGCCGGTAAACTTGTATGACACCAGCGGGCCGTGGGGTGATCCGGATCAGGAGCACGACATTCGGAAAGGGATTCCCCCACTCCGTCGAGAATGGATATTACAGCGTGGCGATGTTTCTGAGTATGAGGGACGGTTCAAGCGTCCGCAAGACGACGGGTATCTAAGCGAATCGCACGCCAAAAAGGCGGCGGAACGAGATGGAGCGAACGGCCAATTCCCTGGTCTCCGACGTCGTCCACTGCGGGCTTCAGCCGGGCATCCAGTGACTCAACTCTGGTACGCTCGAAACGGCATCATTACTCCAGAGATGGAGTACATCGCCATCCGGGAGAACCTCGGCCGCGAACGTTTCGAGGCGAAAACGAACGGCAGCCATCATCCCGGTCAACCGTGGGGAGCTATGATTCAGGGATACATCACCCCGGAATTTGTGCGGGACGAAGTGGCGCGGGGTCGTGCCATTATTCCGGCCAACGTCAATCATCCGGAAGCCGAGCCAATGATCATTGGGCGGAATTTTTTGGTGAAGATCAACGCGAACATCGGCAATTCGGCTATTGCCTCCAGTATCGAAGAAGAAGTCGAGAAGATGCGTTGGGCCACGCTCTGGGGTGCAGATACGGTGATGGATTTGTCGACGGGAAAAAACATTCACACCACGCGGGAATGGATCATTCGGAACAGTCCGGTTCCGATCGGAACCGTTCCAATCTATCAAGCGCTCGAGAAAGTCGGTGGCCGAGCAGAAGAACTGACTTGGGAAATTTACCGCGACACTCTGATCGAGCAGGCCGAACAAGGTGTCGACTACTTCACAGTGCATGCCGGCGTACTGCTGCGGTTCATTCCCCTCACCGCTCGGCGAATGACCGGGATCGTTTCGCGTGGAGGTTCCATCATGGCGAAGTGGTGTCTCGCTCATCACCAGGAGAGCTTTCTTTACACCCATTGGGACGAAATCTGCGAGATCATGGCGGCTTATGATGTCAGCTTTTCAATCGGCGACGGTTTGAGACCAGGCTCGATTGCTGATGCGAATGATGAAGCGCAATTTGCCGAACTAGAGGCGCAAGGAGCATTGACTCGGCGTGCTTGGGACCTTGGCCTGCAAGTGATGAACGAAGGTCCTGGTCACGTACCGATGCATATGATCAAAGAAAACATGGAGAAGCAGCTCGAATGGTGTCACGAAGCTCCGTTCTACACCCTCGGGCCTTTGACCACGGACATCGCGCCGGGATACGATCATATCACCAGCGCAATTGGTGCCGCTATGATCGGCTGGTACGGCACCGCGATGCTTTGTTATGTGACACCGAAGGAGCATCTGGGATTGCCAAACCGCGATGATGTGAAACAAGGAGTGATCGCCTACAAAATCGCTGCCCATGCTGCCGATCTCGCGAAGGGGCATCCGAGCGCCCAATACCACGACGACGCGATCAGCAAAGCGCGTTTTGAATTTCGTTGGGAGGACCAATTCAATCTGAGCCTCGATCCGGAGACAGCGCGAACCTATCACGACGTTACCCTGCCGCAGGAGAGTGCGAAGACCGCGCATTTCTGTTCCATGTGTGGACCGCACTTTTGTTCGATGAAAATCACCGAAGAAGTGCGCAAGTACGCGGCGGAACGCGGAGTATCAAACGACGAAGCATTGGTTACCGGTCTGCACGAAAAGGCGGAGGAATTTGCTAAATCGGGCGCGAAAATTTATCGGTGAGTCGGCGGCTACTGTACTCTGAGGCAATTTTCGCGTTGCGCTACGTAGCCGGGACTGATTTTCTCCAAGCTTTGCGATCCTGATCGCGACCTCTTATGTTGACGGGCATGGGCAGCCGGATCCCGATAGGCTACAGGCGCAACCAAGCCGGACAGTCGCCGCTACCGAGGGATGTGTTTCGGTCGGTGCTCGGCTAAGCTTGCTTTCGCTGGAAATGAAGTGCGCAGAGCCATGAAACGTCACACACATATAACTCAACCCTAGCGGATTATCCCGACTCTCGCTAGAATGAGACAGTGAAGTTAGGAGTAGACTTTGGAACTAATCGGATCGTAGTAGCCGCCGCCGATCGTGGCAATTATCCCCTCGTCAGCTTCGAAGCACCCGACGGAACGTCGCCCGATTGGTTTCCTTCGTTGGTGGCGGTCTGCGGCGACGAGCGCCTTTACGGGTGGGATGCCTACGATAAGCAAGGCGACGAATCCTGGACTGTCATCCGGTCGATCAAGCGCCTCTTGGAAGACGCAGGTCCCCAAACCTTCCTCGATCTAGGTGAACAACAGCTCAGACTGGCCGGACTGCTGGACGGTCTCACTAGCGCTCTGCTCGCTTCTCTGCGCCAACGCTCGAATCTGCGACTCCCTTCGGGCGATGCGCTCAAGATTGTCCTCGGCGTGCCGGCCCACGCAAACAGCAATCAGCGATTCCTGACGGTGGAGTCGTTTCGCAACGCCGGTTTCGAAGTACTCGGAGTACTCAACGAACCCAGCGCCGCCAGCATCGAATTCGGCCATCGCCAGCGCCAAAGCAAGGGGGGTCCCGAAACTATGCTCGTTTACGATCTCGGCGGCGGTACCTTCGATGCTTCGCTGGTCAAGCTCGATGAAAATGTCCATCACGTTATCGCTTCGGAAGGCATCCCGACCATCGGCGGAGACGACTTCGACCAGATCCTCGCTGAGCTGGCGCTCGAGGCCGCCGGAATCGATCAAACGGCCGGTGACAGTCTTCCAGCCGCGGCCTGGTTCCGTCTGCTCGAAGAATGCCGCCACAAAAAAGAAGCGTTGAATCCGAATTCGCGCCGTATCACGATCGATCTAGAGCACGCGCACCCGGACTGGCCGCCGGTCCAAATTCCCGTCGCAGATTTCTACGAAACCGCCCGCCCAGCGGTAGAAGAAACTATCCACGCCGCCGAAGATCTGACCCCCCAATGCGACGTGCTTTACATCACCGGGGGCGGAAGCGAGCTACCCTTGATCGCACGCATGCTCCGCGAACGTTTCGGCCGTCGCGTGCGCCGCTCGGCTTATGCGCGCTCGGCCACGGCCATCGGTCTAGCCATTCAAGCCGATCAACCCGAAACGTATCGCTTGAGCGAGCGCCTATCGCGTTCCTTTGGCGTCTGGAGGGAAGAGAACTACGGTTCAACCATCTTCTTCGATCCGTTATTTGAAAAAGGGGTCACCCTGCCTTCACCGGGCGAGCCAAATCTCTCTATTTGCCGCTCTTATTCTCCGGTCCACAACATTGGCCATTTCCGCTTCCTCGAATGCAGTCACCGTTCCCAGTATGGTGCACCGAGCGGCGAAATCGCACTCTGGGATGACATCCGCTTTCCCTTCGATCCGGCACTAGCGAATGCACCCGACCTGCACACTACGCCCGTTGTCCATTCACCGGGGGCAGCCTCGCAAAAGGTCGAGGAGTGCTATGAATGTGATTCCGGCGGCGCGCTTACGGTTACCATTGCTAACTGCACCGCCGGTTATTCACGCACCTATCGTCTCGGTCGCTGGTCCCTCGATACCAAGCCGGTGAAACCAACTCGCAGAAGGAAAAGATAGCTCACACAAGAGACATTGTTGACGTTGCGTGGCTTTAGACCAAGGTTCAGTTTGACGTTCCAGCGGCGGCGGATGATCCGATGATCGTTCAGAAATCTAAGCAGCTGGTTTGCGCAGCACTGCTATCGGCATCGAATAGATCTCGAAATTAAAATTGCGATCGGATTTAATCGTTGGATCGATTGCGGCTAGAGCACGAGCATCGGCCTCGTCTTCGACTTCGACAATCGCCACGCCCCATGCCCCTTTCGGGTCAGCGACCGGGCCGAAGACAACTGCAATCCCTCTGCCCGCCAATTCCGTCCAGTACATCACGTGTTCTTGCATCAGTTTTGTTTCCGCTTCCGTCATATCTTGAGCGAAGGTCGGCCTCGGCGGGACGAGCTTACATAGAAAAAACTTCACGAATGAACTCTAGTGACTCGACTTCGCCGCTGTAAAGGTGTTGCCATTACCCCAACCGGATTTGTCTTCTGCTTCAGAGAGGTTGATCACCGGGCAGGCGCACTGTGAATTCGAACCCGCCCGGTTCATCAACTCACCATGAGCTTAAGCTCATAAAACAGGTAAAGAACGTCATCTCCGTGCGGCGTTAGCTTAGTTACCGCTCGTCGTGACCCGCTTCAGCGGCCCGTCGGTGTTGGCGAACTCGCCGCTGACCTGCGCCGACCCCCACGAAGGCACTCAACGCTTCGAATCGCGGCATCTCGCCACAGGCAGCGTACTGTTCGCGCAAACGGTCTACCGCCCGAGTCAGCAAAGTCATTGCCCAACGAGCGTCGAAAATCTTCTCGGCGGTCAGATGATCGGCCGGTTCCACCCGGTAACGATTCTCTGCATCCTCCGCATCGAGAACAACAAATTCAAGGTTCCCGCCGCGTTTGAGAGAGCGGGCGCGATCTGCCTCGTCCGCCAGGAAGTTCCGGAACGAAGCGAGCAGAAACGATCGAAACTTGCCTTTCAGTGGATCGGCCCGCTTGAGTGCTCGGTGTTCCAACAGATGCAAAAAGAACCCTTGGGTAAGGTCTTGCGCGTCGTGCGGTGCGTGTCCGCGGCGCCGAGCAAAAGCGTATAACGGATACCAATAATGCCGGCAGAGCTCAGTGAGCGCCGCCTGACTCCCGGGCAATCGACTCTCTGCAGCGGCAACGATCACGCTCCAGCGCGTAGTATGAAACTGTGCCGGGTCACCCGATATCGAGCCGTGCTCCTGATTCACTGGAATCTCTCATTCAGAGCAGCGCATCATTAAAGCAGCGGATAATTTCGGTGTCGACACGGAATCTAATCGTTTTCTCGGCCGTCTGGTAAACCTGGTTGCTTTTCAACCGCACCTGAAACCAGCGATTTTTTCGTCGACTGAAGAAGGACAAGTGCGGTCAGAGCGAGCGCGCCTAAGATTGATCCTAAGAGTCTTTTCATTAAAGATTTTTCTGCTGCCCAGCGTCAGCCTCAGCATTGAGGACGACTGGCCTCTTATCCGGTACTAAGGGATTTCGCTTTCCTGGTTTCAGGAATTTCTGAACTTCTTTCGACCAGAAGCTGAAGTTATGGCTTAGTATTGGACGAGGAGAGATCCATCATGCTCTCACCGCAAATTTTCGTGGGGAGTCCCTCTTGAAGTTGATCTAGTCCAGAAAAGCAATATGGGAACCGTCAATTTCATATTCGCCCACGGAGCCGGTGCGCCCTCCTCGCATCCGTGGATGCAGCGCTGGGCGGCAAGGCTGGGGATGATCGGAACCGTTTTCGCTTTCGACTACCCGTACATAAAGGAACTGAGGAAGCGCCCGGATCCGTTGCCGAAACTCATCGCTGCTCATCGGGAAGCTCTGACTCGAACTCGACAGTTACACGGGGACCCAATCGTTCTTGTCGGAAAAAGCATGGGAGGACGGGTGGGATGCCATCTTGCGTTGGAAGAAGATGTGGCCGGCGTCATCTGTCTTGGCTATCCGCTCTGCGGAGGAGGTGATCGAATAAAGCTCCGCGCGGAGGTGCTTCACCAGTTGACAACGCCGATTCTGTTCGTGCAAGGGACCCGCGACCGGCTCTGTCCTTTGGATCTGCTCGAATCCACTCGGCGAGAGATGAAGGCGCGCAATGAGCTTTACGTAGTGGAAGGCGGAGATCATTCGTTGCTCGTCGAAAAAGCTCGACTCAAAGCGAACGGCCAGACGCAGGACGACCTCGATCAGGGAGTTACGGCGGTTATCGAATCTTTTGTCGCCGAAAACTGCGCGCAATATCTTTCTCTCCGGCCCGTCTAATACGAAATGCCAAAAGGAAGCCCTCAAGAACTGCCGAGTCATGGCTATCCCAATTCGTTGGCGGCACAAGCCTGGCAGGACTGGCCAAGTCCGGAGCGAAGCCAGCTTGGAATCGAACGCCTCGAGACTCTTACTGGGTTCCTGAGCGTCGCGTACCAGGCCAGTCTCCTAAATGAAGAAGGGCGCCCGGTCGTATGTCGCCTTGCTCTCTGTCCCCCTTCCGCCCTTGAGGCCCAGGATTTATTTCTGTATGGCTTCCACGTTTCCCGGTTTTGCCAGCAGCGCCCATTCGACGAACAAGAGATTCGGCGACTTAGTCCGGCTGCGACCTTTTACCGATCCATCATGGCTGTCACTTGGTCTTCGCGGAACGGATTTACGATCTTCGGGACAGTAGCAACCGGTCAATGGTCCAGGGATTTGGTGGCAGATTTACAGGGAATGATCCACTCGATTCCAAATTGGCTTATCGTCCATATCCGGGGTCCTGGCAATCTCGTCGTCTATCGCGGCTCGGAACGGCTCGCTACTTTGTTGAATGGCCGTGTGGAAGGACATGGGTTCAATGTGTTCGGTTCTTCATGGATGACAGAACGATTCTGGAATGTACGAAACGAGTCCAAGGAGTTCAGCCGGATAGGCAACGAATTAGATGTCCAGTTGGGGCGCGATCTGTTAGACAATTTCGACGCGAATTTCTTTAAACGTGTAGTACGAGAGATACGCGATAAACGGCACGGGGGCACGCTGGTCTTTGGACCCCGTCCGATATTGGCCAAACTTCTTGATCCCGGTGGTCCGCTTAGCGCCAAATATCGAGTGGACACCCAATTATCATCCCGGCCGTACAAGGCGCTCCTCGATAAGATTCTTCAACGGCTCGTTTTCCTCGCAAAGAGGAAGGGGAAAGACTCAGTCGGTTGGCTCGAATTTGTCGAATGGGGCGAGGAAATGCCGTACAGCATTTCCACCCAATATCTCGATTTGGCCGGATGGCTTGCCGATATGGCGACCGTCGACGGCTGCCTGCTCCTGGACTCTCGTTTTTCTGTGTTGGGGTACGGAGTCGAGATCCAGGTGCCTTGCTATGAGAGTGAGATCGTCTACCGAGCATTGGATTCGGAGGCGAAGGAGAGGATTCCAGAATCCGCGGAGCGAGCCGGGACTCGGCACCGTTCGGCTTATCGGCTTTGCCGAGATTGTCCTCAGTGTATAGCGGTAGTGATCTCTCAGGATAGCATGGTGCAATTCGTCGCAAGTATCGGCGGCCAGGTTACCTATTGGAATCACCTCAACTTTTAAGCCAGCTCGAGAAGATCGGCTTCGACTGCGCGAAAGTTAAGCTTGAAGGATGAATTTTCAGCCAAGGAACGGGAATAAGAAATCGTGGCAAAAGATCTGAAATAGAAGGAGTCCGAGAACTACGCGGAATGCTGAACGGAACTAGATATGGCGCAGACCTAATCGGCAAAATATTAGCCGAAATTTCCGGAAGAATTGCGGGAAGTGGATAGCACGAATAAAAGCGACCATCTAGGATCCTCCGCCGATCAGACAGCTTTGTTCGGCTGTTTAGCGGATGGATTCGTCGGCGGGGCCGATGGATATGGAATGAAGAAGTTTAGGACGACCTAAGGTCGTGCTTTCAGTCCCCGTACCCGCATTTTATAATGCCATTCAGGCAACCTAATCGAGGTGCTTTTACTATGACGCAAGAACAAAGAGAGGCTGTGGTGGATCTTCTTCTTCTCGGCATGTTTGCCGATGCACCCCTCAGAGTCAGCGAAAATCAGAAGCTACTCTCCGTTATCGAAGAGATCGGCTGGGAGTCTTATCAAGCTCCAGATCTCTATCTCCAATCTGCGATCGCCAAAGCTCGTGACGCCACGGACACGGAAGGTGGCATCAAGCATCGGCTGGAGAAGATCGGCCAGGAACTGAACGACAATGGTCTACGGCAGCGAGCGTTGGATTATCTCACCCAGTTTCTAGGTGTTGACGGGGCCGTCGACGCGGAAGAAACGAAGTTTCTCGACCTTGCCAAGACAGCGTTGAAGACAGGATAGGGCTGCTCACCGGGCTTCCCCTTCGTTCGGCAGCGGCCCGAAAAGCATTAACTTAAGGAGGATGCGCGAATAGGCGACGAGGCAAAAGGGCGAGGAGATCTGTTGGCGTGATCCGCCCATTACGGTAGGGCAAAAACCTCGGCGCTTTTGGTCGCTACGCCCCTTTGGTTATGCTTCCCCATGCGCCGGGTTTGAGCCATGCGTTGCCCGCCGATTAGAGTGGCTTCGGTTTGTGACTAAGCCGGCTCAATCGGTACGCAGGCATTCAGACTGCCCGCGTACGACTTTGCATCTCTAGGAGAAAGCAAGGGGGGCACATTCTGAGCTCCCCTCCAACCCGCATTGGAAGCCAATAGCCATGTTTGAGTATTACCCAATCGAGCCGTACACCTATCTTATCAGCGGGTGGCGCATGGCTCAAACCCGGCGCATGGGGAATCGTAACCAGAGGGCGGACCCACTAAAAGCGCCGAGGTTTTCGCCCTACCGAACTATGTTCGCTTCCTTGCGGAACTGGCTTTTCTGCTCCTTACGTTGACGCGCACGGACAGATCGTCGTGGCGGAAACTCTGCGGAGGGCGCGCTACGGCCGGCGAAGGAAGTCGGCTCGGCCGTTCGTTGGATCCCGCCTATTGATTGCTCTCGCTGTTCAGAATGTTTCGGCGGGCGAACCGGTCGTTGCTCTGGCGGCGCAGAATCACAAAGGTATTGTTGTCGCCGTACATCGCCCAGGGACCCGGAGAAACCTCTTTGAATTCGACGAAGCGCCAATCGCACGCATCTCTGCTACCCAGTCCCAGATAGTCCCGAACGGCCGGAGAAACGTCGAGTCCGGCGCCAAGATTCAGGTTCGGACGCGGGCGCTCATTGCCAAAGACGTACTGCCAGTGATCCGTGCGGAACGGGCCGCAATCTTCCCACTGGGCATAGCAGACACGTCCGTTGTGCCGAATGGCGATCCAACGGCTCTTTAGCACCGTCTGTCCATCACGAATAAAAGATTGTTTGAACCAAGGAATGACTTGAGCGGCTTCCGGCTTGGTATGGCCACCTTCGACGTCGTTGTAGGGCAGCGCCACGTAAAACGGATTCTGGCGCGGAACGAAATTAACCGGGATGTAATTGCGCCGACCAGCCGGATCCGGGTTATCGTATCCGCCGTAGCTGCCGCTCCAATACTTGTCCCAAGAACTCTTGTCGTTAGGAACCGGGTTATTGCCAGAGGGCCGTTCGCCGACCCAGAAAATGGTGGTTACGATATTCAGTTTCCAGGGGTATCGTCCTCCACCAATTGCGAGGCCGTTGCTGCGGCCCATCAACGAAGGACCGGTCTGATAGCGAGGCCCATCTCCCGTGAAAGTGGACCTGGTCGGCGACATGATGACCTTTGGCTCAACTTTGAGCAGCGCGTTTTCGCGCAGCTTCATCGCGTATTTCGCGAAATCAGTACTACTCTCGTACTGAGTTTGAGCAAAGGCAGCACCACCAAACAATAAAGAAGCCGTCGCCAATAAAGGGATAAGTGACCGCATGCGGAGTGAGTTTGTTTCTTTTACTGGCACTCGATAGGAAAGAGCAAGAGATTTCTGCATTTTACAACCCAAATCTGCGCCTTTCCGAGATTTTCAGACAATTACGGCTAAAACGCGCCCTACTTTAGCGCGTTTAGGACAATTTCAATAACTTTCAGTATCGAAATAATACTGAATCACGGCAGTAATTGGTTTCGTCGATTTCGGGATAGTCCAGAGTAAAGTGCAGCCCGCGACTCTCTTTCCGAGAGAGCGCGGAATCGACGATTAGACTTGCTACGGTGCAAAGGTTGCGCAGCTCGAGCAGATCGGTGGTTAAATTAAAGTCCCAATAAAATTCCTGGATTTCCCGCTGCAAGTTCCGCAGCCGCGTGCTCGCCCGCTGAAGACGTTTACTAGTGCGAACAATACCGACGTAGTCCCACATCAGCCGGCGGATCTCGTCCCAGTTATGATAGATTACCACGAGCTCATCCACATCTTGCGCATGACCGGGTAGCCACTCCGGGAGCTGCACCTGCTGATGATATTTGGAGTATTTTGGCCGCAAGAGTGCGGCGGCGCAGCGCTTGGCCAGGACCACCGCTTCCAGGAGCGAATTGCTCGCCAGCCGATTTGCTCCGTGCAGACCGGTGCAAGCCACTTCACCGACAGCGAAAAGCCCCCGCAAAGTCGTGGCGCCGTCAACATTTGTACGAACACCTCCACATTGATAATGAGCGGCGGGAACGATCGGAATCGGCTGGATTGTGATATCAATCCCGAGACCCAAACAGGTCTCATAAATGTGAGGAAAACGTTCCTTAATGAAGTCTGCCGCTTTCCGAGTGATATCGAGATACATGCAGGGCGCACCGGTACGCTTCATTTCTGCATCGATGGCCCGAGCGACAATGTCGCGGGGCGCCAGAGCCTCCAGGCGATGATATTTGGTCATGAATTCACGACCATTCGCATCAACTAGAATACCGCCCTCACCTCGGACCGCCTCGGTGATGAGAAACGACCTGGCCTCCGGATGAAAAAGGCAGGTCGGATGAAACTGAATGAATTCCATGTTGGCGATCGCCGCTCCCGCTCGCCATGCCATCGCGACGCCGTCACCGGTGGCGATGTTTGGGTTGGTCGTGTAGAGATAGACCTTGCCGCAGCCACCGGTAGCGAGAATCACACGATCGCTCCGCAACCATTTTACGGCACCCGCTTCTTCATCCAAGATGTAGACGCCAACCACTCGATCTTCCGTGGTGAAACCTAGCTTGCCCGTCGTGATGAGATCGACGGCCATATGGTTTGGCAGCACGGTAACGTTGGCCGTTGCCCCTACCGCCGCAAGCAAGCGCTGCTCAATTTCACGGCCGGTCGTGTCGTGGTAATGGAGGACTCTACGCTTTGAGTGCCCGCCCTCTCTGGTTAGATCGAGTTCTCGATGGCCGTCCTCCAGGACCCGTTCATCGAAATTCACACCCCACTTGATCAGGTCCTGGATCGCTGCCGGGCCTTCCGTGACGATCGTCCGCACGACCTGTTCGTTGCACAAACCAGCGCCGGCGATGAGAGTGTCTTTCAGGTGCAAGTCGAAGGAATCTTCCGCACTCGTTACCGCAGCGACGCCGCCTTGCGCCCAAGCCGTACTCGATTCCCCTACCGATCGTTTCGTCACCAGTGCCACAGAGCCATACTGCGCGACGTTCAGGGCCAGGCTTAGCCCGGCGATCCCGCTGCCGATGATGACAAAATCGAACTGGTTCATTCCACGAGGCGGTTATCAATGAGCCGAGTTTTTCCAAAAAGGACGGCGGCCGCGAGCAACATTGGCGGCCGCAACTGGGAGGCAGTCTGCAGGTTCACCGGATCGACCGCGACGACGTAATCTACATTGGCCAGTGGGGCGAGTTGGATTTGGGTTCGCATCCAATCTACCAGCCCGGCGACTGAGCCCCGGCCTTCGCGCACTTTCTTTTCTGCGCGTTGTAAGACCTGTTGAATGACAGGGGCTTGCTCACGTTCTTCCGCGCTAAGATAAATATTACGTGAACTCATCGCTAAGCCGTCAGGCTCTCGGACTGTCGGATGCGCTTCCAGGCGGATGGGAAAATTCAGATCGCGGACCATTCGCTTAATGATGGCGAATTGCTGGAAATCCTTGGCTCCAAAAATCGCGATATCGGGGCGGAACAGATTGAACAACTTCGCCACGATGGTGCACACGCCAGAAAAATGGCCGGGGCGCGACGCCCCGCACATCACCCGGGAGAGAGAGTTTTCAACGATCTCGATTGATCGGTCCGGAAAATACATATCTGGGACGCCCGGACCAAAGACCAAATCGCAGCCGTTCTGTCTAAGCAAGGCCGAATCTTGCTCAAACGACCGAGGATACCGCCCAAAGTCTTCGGAAGGCCCAAACTGTATCGGATTCACAAAAATACTGGCCGCCGTTGTACCAGTGGCGCGCGCCAGTCTTCTCGCTCGCCGGACCAGCGCGAGATGCCCTTCATGGAGGGCGCCCATTGTCGGAACTAAGACCAGCGGGCGTGGCACTTGAGAGACAACCTGCTGCAGCTTCGCCGGGTCGGTGACTATACGCATTGCTAAGACAGAATTTAGAAACTAGAGCTTAGAATAGAAACTGCAAGTCGGCGAATTCGCTGAGAGGATAACGTCCGGAACGGGCCTCTCGTAGCTTTGGGATCCGCAATAACTGAGGCGGGAAGCGCGGCAGGTAGGCCGCCGAGGCTTGTCGGATTTGACGGGTTTCTCCATTCAGGCGCGAAGCGCAAACCGGATTTGAGCCTGGGCTGCTGGGCACAGAACATTAAATATCAGGGCGAGTTGCGCTGAAAGTGCGAGGTAAGCAAGCCGAAGCCATGGTCGGATAAGTCTCGGCGGTCCGGGACGGACCGCCCTAACTGTGCCGCAACTTCTACCCTTCCATCACCTGCAAAAGTCCCCGTAAGGGAATTGCCGTCCATTTCGGTCTATTGTTCAGCTCGTAGCGCAATTCGTACATCGCTTTCAGCATGGAGTAGCTTCGGAGCAAAGCACGCAAGTCACCTCGATCGAAAGGAACAAAGACGGCATTAGCAGCAGCCTCCAGATAAGCACCAAGAAAGACCTGCCCGGCTCGAGTCGCCCAGAGGTCTGCAAACGCGCCTAACGTCGGGCGATCTTCCGGACGAACCGTTCGTGATTCGAATAAACTGTAGTGCGCAGCATAGTGGAAAGAGCGAAGCATGCCTGCGACATCTACCATTGCCGATCGCTTCAGTCTGCGCTCTCCGAGCGGGCGAGCTGGCTCGCCTTCAAAGTCGAGAATCACGTAGTCTTTTCCAGTGAACAGAATCTGCCCGAGATGATAGTCGCCGTGAACTCGGATCTTATCCACGTGAATTGTATCGTGCAGTAGATACTCGTGCGAGCTCATCAACTTGTCGCTGATCGACAGTACCTGGTCCGCCAGCGCTCGCGGGTACTCGTCTAAGCCGTTCAGGTTCTTTCCAAGTAAAGCCATCGTCACCTTCGATTCGCTGCGGATTGATTGGTACACCGATCGTTGGTGTTGCAGCGTGAACGGCTCCGGACGAAAGTCGGGCGAGTCCGCATCGGCGGCCAGTGCCAAGTGCATTTCCGCTGTTCGTTGGCCGAGGAGGCGGACCGTTTCAAGGTGCACACCCTCAATTACCGTGAGCAACTGCTCAGGAATCTGATCCCAAAGCCCAAGCTTAGGTGGCTCCGGCAGGGTCGGATCACCAAGCACGCGCTCAAAATAACGGTCGACCGCCGCGAGCGTCTGAGTCCAGCCTTCCTGTTCGTTATTGGTAAATGCCTGTGCCATCGCCAACGCAGCCGGATCCTGACCGCGGGCGATATACTCCATATCGCCCAGATAGCTCGGCACGTGGGCAAAGCCACAGCGCTCACACAACTGCTTGGTGACTTCCAGATCCGGATTTAAGCCTTCGTCCAATTTCCGGAACAGCTTCAGGAAAATCTGTTCGCCGTAAATGATTGAACTATTGCTTTGCTCCACCTTCAAAGTCTTAGAGATTTCCGGCAGCCCATTATCGGCCATCTCCAGCAATCGTTTGGAGCGGCTTGGGCTAAGTTTCCCAATTCGCCCGGTGAGTGATCCACCCGAAACAATCGACTGCAAAAGCGCGTGCTGGAAACTAGTCGAGGCCACCGCGTCGACCAGCAAATCGCCTTCTGCGCCAACTTTGGCTATGACGGCACCCGGATATTCGACTTCGATTGAGCGCGCCTCGTCTCCGGACACCAACTTGACCGGCAATGCGTAGAGATCACGCGCTCCTTCCGAAAAATTCACGCCGACGAGAAGGAATTGGGTTGAATCGCCTCCGCCCAACTCCACTAAATCAGCCAACGCCGTACTAACGATGCTGCGCGACTTGCTGCGATACCATCGGCACCCGCGCATATAATGGATTAGATCCCGTTCAAGAAATTTCGCGCCGGCGGGCGAATACCACCAAGCCGGGCTGCCATCGTACGCGATGGTCGGAAGATATTTTTCGCCGTCCGAAGCGCTCCCCGTCTCCGGCGGGGTTAACAACAACCAATAGAATGTGGTTGGACCCAGAGTGATGGGGTAGAGCGTGTCCCGAATCACCGGAAACCGGCCATGGCCGAATGCGTCTTCGGGAGTCCAGCCCACCCACGGTTGGAGATCCAACTCAACCGCTTGGGTAAAACGCGCCAAGTTGATCACAACCAAGATTGTTTGTGTCTCATAGGTGCGGGTGAAAGCCAGCACCTTGTTATTCGAAGGGAACAGCATCCGAAAATCACCATGGCCGAACGCCGGAAACCGTTTGCGCATGGCGATGATCCGACGCATCCACCAAAGAAACGAGGAGAGATTGGTCTCCTGCACTTCCACGTTCACTGCCTCATAGTGGAATTCGGGATCGATATTGACCGGTAAAAACAGGGAATGCGGATTAGCTCGGGAAAAGCCTGCGTTCTTATCTGCGCTCCATTGCATTGGCGTACGCACGCCGTTGCGGTCGCCGAGATAGATATTATCGCCCATCCCGATCTCATCCCCGTAGTACAGTATCGGGCTTCCGGGCATTGAAAAGAGGATCGCGTGAATCAGCTCAAGCTTACGTCGGTTGTTGCTCAGGAGCGGAGCAAGCCGCCGGCGAATACCAAGATTGATGCGAGCGCGGGGATCGCGGGCGTAAACGCGATACATGTAGTCGCGCTCTTCTTCCGTCACCATCTCAAGGGTTAGCTCATCGTGATTGCGCAAGAAAATCGCCCACTGGCAATTTTCCGGGATATCTGGCGTTTGGTCGAGGATATCCACGAGCGGATAGCGATCCTCCATGTGCAGCGACATATAAATCCGCGGCATGATCGGAAAGTTGAACGCCATGTGACATTCGTTTCCTGTCCCGAAGTAAGCGACTGCGTCGTCGGGCCACTGATTGGCTTCCGCCAGGAGCATTCGGTCGACATATTTGGCATCGATGTGAGCTCGGACCTTTTGTAGATATTCGTGAGTCTCCGGCAGATTCTCACAACTCGTTCCTTCGCGTTCGTAGAGATAGGGCACCGCGTCGAGTCGAAGTCCATCCACCCCCATGTCGAGCCAAAAATCCACGACCTTGTACATCGCGGAACAGACTTCCGGGTTGTCATAGTTCAGGTCGGGCTGGTGTGAATAGAAGCGATGCCAGAAATACAACTTGGTGACCGGGTCGTAGGTCCAGTTACTCAGCTCGGTGTCCTTGAAGATGATTCGCGCATCCTGATACTTATTCGGATCATCCGACCAAACGTAATAATCGCGCCACGGGTCGCCCGCTACCGCTCGTCGCGATCGTTGAAACCAAATGTGCTGATCGCTGGTATGGTTCAACACCAATTCGGTGATCACCTTGAGCCCGGCTTCATGTGCGGCCTCGAGGAATTGTCGAAAATCATCCAGGGTTCCATACGAGGGATGCACGTTATAGTAGTCCGCTATGTCATAACCGTCATCGCGGAGTGGCGAGGGATAGAACGGTAGCAGCCAGATCGCGGTGACGCCGAGGTTCCGCAAGTAATCGAGTTTACTGAGCAACCCCTGAAAGTCTCCGATGCCATCATTATTGGCATCACAAAAGGTCTTGATATGGAGCTGGTAAATTATTGCGCCTTTAAACCAATTCGAGCTAGCTGGTTTGGCGACAGCCTGTGTTTCGCTGGTTGGAATCTGCATACGAAGTCAAGAATGAGCAGTAGAGCGGTGATCGATCCGAGGTGGCGGGGCAATGCTATGGGGATAAAAACATCGTCTGCTATGCGCCTCCTTCGGGGAGTAGAAGTGGGTCAAGCTTAGCCGGAAATTCAAGTGACACTGGCGAAATTTCGCAGCGCGTCGCGTTGCGAGTTCAAGTTAGAGAATAATTGGTAGTTCGCGAACGGCCCGACTGCGAATCCGCTGCGGCAGATCGCGCCGCGCTTCAAGACATACCTGTTCGGAGATTTCGGGCGAGCCGTCTCCGGCGAAGGCGGCTCGTTCAACGGGCCAGCCATTTTATCGCTAAATACAGTGTGTGCCATGTCGCTCCATTCCTAAATCCGACGCGCTGCTACGGAAACAGACCGCGGACCTTTTTCGCTTGCATCACCTTCTCCACCCCAATTGCTAAAGCGGCAAGCCGATGCGGGATCCTTTCTTCTTTGGCCCGTTTGATTACCGCCCCAAAGGATTGTTCCAAAACCCGGAAAAGGCGATCCATTACTTCGGTTTCGTTCCAGAAAAAACTCTGCAGGCTTTGAACCCATTCAAAATACGACACTATGACGCCGCCGGCATTACAGAGAATGTCGGGAAGTACGAATATTTCGTTCCAGCGTTGGAATAGCACCTTGTCAGCATCAACGGTGGTTGGACCGTTCGCAGCCTCGGCCAGGATTCGGCATTCGATCTTGGCGGCATTGTTTCGATTAATGACGCCGCTGACGGCAGCCGGGATCAGTACGTCGCACGGAGTGGTAAGTAATTCGTTAACCGGGATTGAGTCTGCGCCGGAAAATCCGGCCAATGCACCGTATTTCTCCACGTGCTTGTCGACCGCTTTGAGGTCGATGCCGTCATCGTTGCGGTAAGCCCCCGAGATGTCACTGATCGCAATCACATGCATGCCATTCTTAAATGCGAGACCGCGGGCGGCGACCGCTCCGACATTCCCATAGCCTTGGATTACCGCCGTTCCGCCGGACAGCTTCAGCTTTAACTGGTGGGCAGCACGCTCTATCAAATAGACCGTTCCCCGCCCGGTCGACTCGCGACGCCCATAGGTTCCCCCGACGCTGACCGGTTTTCCTGTTACAATTCCCGGCACTGCGTACCCTTGGTGGGCGGAATAGGTATCCATGAACCAAGACATGATCTGTTCATTTGTCCCCATATCAGGACCCATAATGTCGGTGTGAGGCCCGATAAACGGAATCATCTCCTGCATGTAGCGCCTGGATAATCGTTCCATTTCGCCCGCGGACAGCTTTCGAGGATCGCAATCAATTCCACCCTTGGCGCCGCCGTACGGGAGACCGCTTAAAGCGCATTTCCAGCTCATCCACATTGATAGAGCCGCGACTTCTCCCAAGGTTACTCCGGGTGCAAACCGGGTACCTCCTTTGGTCGGCCCCATCGACAGGTGATGCTGTACCCGGTAGCCCTGGAATACTTTGGTCGAGCCATCATCCATTCGGACTGGCACGGCCACAGCGACCGATCGTTTGGGATACATCAGGCGTTCGCGGAGACTATCCGGGATCTGCAAGTAATCCGCGATCAAGTAAAATTGATCACAAGCCATTTCGAACGTTGGGTCGCTGTAAATTTGCTGCATAGAGGGCCGGATACGACCAGGGCCGCAGTGCCGGCGGCCCTTTGCGATTCAGGCGAGGCTTTGAGGTCTAAAGAAACCGGGGATTCACTGTTCGTAGAATGTCCCGCATTTTCGTAATCCGCAACCCCGGAAGGATGATGGCCGATAGCAACGCCGGGAGCGCGTGAGAAGTGATTAGTGAGAGGTGAGAGGTGGGGTGCGGTCAGGACAAAGGTAACACCTCAAGGTTGCTAAGCACCTTTCACCTGTCGGGCACTACCGGCGATGTAGCGCGATCTCGGCGTTTCCTGCGTTCTTAAGGGCTATCGGCTATTGGCTATTGGCTATTTCACTGTATAAGACTCCAGATGGTTGGGAATGACCGGGCCGCAGGCACACGGTGGTATGAGGTTTTCGATACCCAAGGGTATGCGAGACCCCAGTATGTCGCGCTTCTGGCCAAACTAGAGAGCTACCCTCCATCCTATCTCCATGAGCTGGAACAGCGTCTCCATGCCAGTCTGCGGGAACTCGGTATTACCTTTGGAAGCTTTCACATTGATCAAGCGAATACCTGGTTCTCTGATTTGCTGCCGCACCTTTTTCTGCCGGAAGAATGGGAGTTAATTACCCGGGGATTCCAGCAAAGGGTACGGGCGTTCGAGCTTCTCCTACAGGATGTTTACGGCAAGAGAGAAATTTTGCGGGAAGGCATCCTGCCCATACCTCTCATTCTTGGCAGCCCCCAGTTTCAGCGGAGCGCGGTTGGGCTGCAACCGACCAATGGACACTACCTGCATTTAAATGGGATCTGTCTTTATCGGGATGCGGACGGGCGACTTACGGTAAAACATCATTATTTCGGCCATCCTTCCGGGATTTCGTATATGATGCAGGACCGGCGGCTTCTCGCCCGGGTGGTTCCGGACCTGTTTGAACATCTTCCGATTGAACCGATGGCAGACGTTCCGACCGAAATTTTGCTGCGGCTGCGAAGCATGGCGCGAACGACCGATCCTTCCGTAGTCCTGCTAAGCCCTGGAACGGCCAGCGCGGTTTACTCCGAGCACAGCTTTCTGGCTCGTCGCATGGGGATACCGTTGGTCCAGGGTGGAGATTTGCTGGTATTGAACGATTCACTATTCCTTAAAACGGTTTCCGGCCTGGAGAGAATCGATGTGATCTATTCCCGAGTAGCCGATCCTTGGCTCGACCCACTGGTCTTCAAATCCAACAGCCGAATCGGCGTCCCTGGGCTCATCCATTGCGTGCGAAAGGGTACCGTCGCATTGGTCAACCCGGTCGGGTGTCAGTTCGCTGACGATCGCAGCCTTTTGCATTTCTCGAGCACCATCGTTCGCTATTACCTCGGTGAATGGCCAATCTTACCAACAATCCAGACCTATTGGCTCGGCGACCTGGATCAATGCGAGCTGGTGCTCGAACAGCCCGAATCGTTCCAAATCCGAACTCTCACCGGCGAACGATTTTTCACCATCCACGATTTGGAGAGCGGCCTGGAAGAGCTTCGCAATATCGTCAGAAAAACACCTCACCTGTTTGTGGCGCAACCGAGAGAGGATGCCGCAAAAACTATTAGCTTGGTCAAAAACCGGCAGGTAGAACGCCTGCAAGATCACATTGTTTATGGGATGCGAAATGGCGATAAGCTGGAGCTGTTTCCCGGAGCGTTGACCCGCCTCTCAGCAAAACCGGAAGGGCGAACCGAATCTGAATTTGGCGGAGGCGGGAAAGATACCTGGGTGCTGCGCTCGCCGAGCGAGCCCAAATCCGTTCCGCCCAATTTTCATGCCGCTCAGGTCCTCTTATCGCGGCGCGTAACCAGCCGCGTGGCTGAAGCGTTTTACTGGCTCGGCCGCTATCTCGAACGATCGCAAGAAGTGGCGCGGATGATCCAATTTGTCGAAACGGTCGAGATGGAAGAGCTCAACGCAATTGAACGGAAACTGTATCGACCGATCTGGAACCGCTTGCTGCCGCCGCTCGATAACCCTGGCAAACGCGGTCGCCGCGGTATAAGCAACGTCCGGGAGCGCTATCGGCTTGTTCTCGAGCCCGACCAGCCTGGTTCGATCGCCTCCATGATTCGCATGAGCGCGGCCAATGCGAATTCTCTCCGGGAAGCAATCAGCCCGGAGGCGTGGTCCGTGCTTTCCGAGTTACAAAGCCGTTTCGAAAGCAAACGCATACAACCCCGGATCAGCGATACCGACGCTCGCCGTGTGACCAGACGATTGGCCCAATCGGTATTCACACTGGTGCCGCAGTTCATTGCGATCGCTCAGCAGACGATGCTGGCGGATGACGGCTGGCGTTTCTGCGAATTAGGACTCTACCTTGAGCGGGCGGTTGGCACGGCAAACGCCACCTACGTGGTAGCGCAATCCATCCAACAGAGGGCTGGGACACGCCAGGGATTGGATATTGAACTCTCCGCCTTTCTTCGTCTGCTCGCCTGTCGCGACGCGTATCGACGTATTTATCAAGCTCGATCGGAGCCCGCTTCCGTCTTTGGATTTCTCTGGCAAAATTCGGAGATGCCGCGCTCGGTGATGTTTTGCCTCCAGCATTGCGCGAAGCTCCTTGGTGCCTCGCTACCTGCCGCTTCCGCCAACGCCGAATCGGGATTGACCTATTTGCACGGAATCATTCAGCAGGTTCGCCGGCTCGATTGGTATGCGTTTTTCGTCTCGGAGGTTGAAGACACAGAACAGGTGGTACAAAGCGATCAACTAGTCGCTCTCATTGGTGACCTGCTCGATCGAATACAAGAGCTGCACCAAGTGATCACGGACCATTTGCTGAGTCATCAAAGCATCATCTCCGAACCAGAACCGACGTTGTTTTAGAGTCAGTGGGGGATGCGCTCCTGCGCCTCCCAGCTCGTATAGGTCATATGGGTCTGATGACCGCGATCGAATGGTGGATTTGTCATCTTTCATTTGTTATTGGTCATTGTCCTCCCAATGAGCCTACCTGAGCAAACCCTGGCGTTTTGTCGCCGATCCCTCGCTGAGCGCGATCAGTTCTGGAGAGAACAATCCGAACGCATTTTTTGGCACAAACCCTTTCATCAAGTCTGTGACTTTACTCGGCCCCCCTTCGCTCGCTGGTTTGTCGGCGGAGAAACCAATCTTTGTTACAATGCGATCGATCGGCATCTGGCGGAACACGGAGATCAGGCAGCTCTGCACTTCATTTCCACTGAAATCGACACGCAGCGTTCTTTTACCTATCGGCAACTGGCCGAGGAAGTCACCGCATTCGCGGCTGTGCTGCGGTCGCTCGGTCTGAAACGCGGCGATCGAGCTATCATCTACTTGCCGATGATTCCCGAAGCCCTGTTTTCCATGTTAGCATGCGCTCGCATTGGGGTTATCCATTCCGTCGTTTTTGCCGGCTTCGCACCAGCCAGCCTGGCCACCCGCATCGATGACGCCGAAGCGAGCATATTGATTACGGCCGACGCCGGCTTACGCGGTGGTAAGCTCATCCCGCTCAAGCGTCTGGCTGACGAGGCGGTCGCTCTCGCTTTACGTCCGCCGCAACATGTCCTCGTCTGCCCGCGCGGCCTTGATCCCGATATGCCGTCTGATCCACGCCGCGATCGAGATTATGCGACATTACGGGAAGACCATCTGAATGACCAAGTCCCGGTGGAATGGCTCGAGAGCTCGGAGACGTGCTATCTGCTATACACCTCCGGTACGACCGCCAAACCAAAGGGAATCCAGCGTGATACCGGCGGCCACGCGGTGGCTCTTGCTCTGGCGATGCAAAACATCTTCTCCGGAAATCCCGGCGAAACGATGTTCACGGCCGCCGACGTAGGCTGGGCGGTTGGCCACTCCTTCGGGGTGTACGGCCCCCTGATTCACGGAATGGCAACGATCATTTACGAAGGATTGCCGATTCGGCCGGACGGCGGAATTTGGTGGAAAATCGTGGAGCAGTTCCAAGCCACGGTCATGTTCACGTCGCCCACCGCCATTCGCACCCTCAAAAAACAGGATCCGGCTTATCTCACGAAGTATGACACGAGCTCGTTGCGCTATCTCTTTCTTGCTGGTGAACCGTTGGATGAACCAACCTGGCGCTGGATTCACGAGGCGCTAGGGACTCCGGTAGTCGATAACTATTGGCAGACGGAAACTGGATGGCCGATCCTCGCGCTGCTGCCGCGAATCGAGGAACTCAAAATCAAGCCGGGCTCGCCCGGAATCGCTATGCCCGGTTATGACGCTCGCATCGTCGACCCAAGATCGGGCAAAAGACTGCCGGCCAATGAAAAGGGCGTTCTGGCACTGGGTCTTCCTTTGCCGCCGGGGTGCATGCCAACAGTTTGGAAAAATGACGACGCATTTGCTGGGCACTACTGCAGCCAATTTACCGCAGAGCAGCTCTATTCCACGTTCGATTATGCAATCCAGGACGAAGATGGTTACTTCTTCATTCTGGGTCGTTCCGACGATGTCATCAATGTCTCCGGGCACCGTCTGGGGACCCGCGAGATCGAAGAAACAATCTGTTCTCATCCGGCGGTCGCGGAAGCTGCGGCGGTTGGGGCCAAGGATGAATTGCGTGGCCAGGCGGTTCATTGCTTCGTCGTGGTCAAACAGGCCGAGGCCTTCGAGCGCGAAGAGAAACAGAGCCAGTTACAAAAAGAAATCGAATCCACGGTCGTATCAAGACTCGGGTCTTTTGCCCGGCCAGCTGCCGTTTACCTGATTCGTGCGCTACCAAAAACCAGATCGGGCAAAGTTCTACGACGGGCGATTCTAGCCGCGGCAGAGGGCCGCGACACCGGCGACTTGACCACCCTGGAAGATCCGATCGCACTCGACTCAATTCGGGAAGTGATAGCCAGAATACAGGAGTCAGGAGACAGGAGATCGTAGCGGCCTTCGGCGTATGGGCGTGGCGGTAGGGCGAAACCGATCCAGCGACGGCAGGGTCTGTGAGCCTGGCGTCGCGCCATGTTTGGCTCACACGTCTTAATGGCTCACACACCTTATCTCGGAGTCGCTCGATGGTGTGTTTCGCCCTCCTCCAGCATCGGCACCAGCCGTTTCTCGCAGAGGGCCGGTATAGGCAAGCGGCTACTCTGCTTTGATCAAACGATACAATTTCACTCCCGCGGGAACTCGGGCCAGGCTTCGGCTGCCGATGTATTCGCAAAAGAAGTCCGTCGGAGCACCCGTCGTCCCAAGTACTGCGAACGCCTCGGTAGTCAAGATCTCTCCTTTCTGGGTAACTGATTGCAGCCACCCTGCGAGATCGACATTTCTGCCGGTGAAGGCGATCTGGCGGATCAGAGGATTAAACATCGAGAAGACCGGACCAGCGTGGAGCGTGATGCTGATACCAAGATCTGCCGGCAAACCGTACCGCAGCCATTCCGCAGTACCTCCCGGCGGAGCTTCGAGGCTTTCTCGCAGGTGCAGTGCGACGCGACCGGCTTGGTCGACCTCTTGAAATATGATAGAAAAGCCGTTTCCCCAGGCGTTCACCGCGATTGGGGCGTCTCGAGTAGAATTAAGCAGACGCGCCGCTGCTCCCAGGAAATGTTCGTGAAAGAGTGGCAATTGCTCTTCGGTCAATTTTTCGAATCCTACTACGTTGCCAACGAGAATCGCTCTGAAGTCCTGTTGGACGTTGCTATCGGTGCCGGCAGCCGGGTCCGGATGAATGGCCGGTTCTGTTGTTATCTCTTGGATCGGGCCTTGATCGCGTAACAAAGAATCAAGTCGGATGATTTCCAGTTTGGGCTTCGTCTGACCCAATGGCTTATGGAAATCGCGATTCCAAAACTCGATGAAACTTGCCGTGCCGCCCCTACCGAACCCGGGCTTTCCGTTCCATACCGCTAAGGCAACCAAATCGAGATTGAGCTGTTGAGCTTGCAGTAAGGCCCTACAACTTAATAAACGGCTGGCGTACCAATAGGCCACGGAGTTATCGGCCGGATGATGCGAACTAGCCTCCTCTACAGATTTGGCCGAATCCAAAACGGTTTGAAATCGTTCTCCCCAGTGGGCCCCGGCGTAGTTTACGCTTCGTTCCTTGAATTCTGCCTGAGGTCCGGACAACAGAATATGATAAGCTTGCCCTAGAGTCTTCATCTGCTCCAGAAACAAGATATCGGACCCGGCGGCCGCCGAAGAAAAACCGATTGCCGCTACGGATAGAGAAAGAGCTCGCTTGATTTCTGACGCTACCGCTGGTTCAAGCGCTGGAGGGAATCGTCTTTCGCGCGCCGGCGGATGCGGAGAATCAAGCATCAGACCCGCAAATACGAATACGACTGGGACAGCAAAGCAATCGTCCAGGACGTGCACGTCTTGGCCGGCATGCTCAAGAATAATGCGGGCATGTCTTCGTGCCGAACAGCGTTCTCTAACGTCCAGTCCGGCCAGAACCACATTTGCATAATGCTCGCGCGCTTGGTCAACATCTCCCAGGCAGAGATAGGCCTCGCCGAGGGTTGCGTCACGCCATCGATCATTTTCTTTCGCCTTTTTTGGCCCCTGGTAGAGTTGCAGAATTCCCCCAGCCAGCTTGTGAGCTGACGCGGTATCGCCCTCCAGCAGAGACAGACTAGCCCTGTTGATCGCCGGAAAAGGATTGTCGGGAGCAAGTTCCACTGCCTTTTGGTAAGCAGCTGTCGCCGCAGACAATGCATCCGTCGATCCGGTACGCAGCCAGGTCTCCTTGAAGGTTCGACCGAGCAGACTAACGGTGTCACAAGTTACATCACCCCGATTCAGCAGATCCGTTAAAACTGCCCGCGCCCTTCTGCTGTGGCCCATCTGAGCTAGAGCCCGAGCGTAAAGGTAGGGAAATCCGGGCTGGGCGGCAGCGTGGAACGGAACTGTCTCAAGGATCCGCAGCGCGGTCAACCCATCGCCTTCACTCAAAGCAACTTTGGCCCGTCTTTCCCATTCGGCTTCTGGCGGCCGTTTTGGCATGATCTGTAAGTCAAAGATTACTGCTCTCCGCCTCTGGCCGTCGAATCCAAATAACCCAGAAAATCAGATCCTTGGGGAATTATTTCGCCTTGGGTTCCTGAGCCGGGCTATCCACCGAAGCTGCGGTTGTCGCGGAACAAAGGAGGAAGGATCAGGCTACTTTGCTAACCGCCTACCCGTTACCGAAAGTGCCAATTTTCTTACAACTTCTCGCCGACCTTCCGTGTATTTACCCGAAAGAGACATCCATGCTGGCTCGAAACATCTTGTCGGTTCTGCCGGCCACTACCTTTCTTCTTGCGTACTCCACGGCCGCACAAACGAGCCCAACCGATTTGTTCACCAAAGTGGCCGAGCAATCGCGGCATTTGGCTGACGCTGGGGAATGGGACGAAGCCAAGGCGGTTCTGGAAGAGCAGCTAAGTAAAAAAGACGCCGTCGAGGTAACGCGATTCAAAGCAGAGTCGGCGCACCTGGCAGCGGATCGGAATGCCTACTTTCACAAAGATGAGGCGCCGGTGCTGGCGGCATTACAAGAGGCTCGTTCCGCAGTGCAGGCCGATCAGGACAAACCAGCGCTGGCAATATTGGAAATGGCCGAGGGACGATTTACCTATTGGAAAGCGCTCGACCAAACCAAAGATTGGGGCCCGCCAACTGAGGATTTCGATCGAGCTCTTCAGACTTACGAGGAGCTAGGAGATGAAGTTGGACTCGGCGAAGCGATGTTCTATCGAGGGTTGGTTTACCAGATGCAAGAGCAAAATCAACGTGCACGTCAGATCTTCGAGCAAGCGCTCGCACTCACTAAGAAGACAGGCGACGAACGCATGCAATCGTTTGTGGTGAGACACATCGGCTACTTGCAACAAACCGCCGGCGAGCTTGATGCGGCTCGAGCAAACTTCCAAAAGTCATTTCATTTGCGACAGCGGAACGAGATGAAAGTCTTCGTGCCCTTTGCGCTAATCGCCTGGGCCGAGTTTGAAGCGGAACAAAAAAATTCGGCGGACGCGATCAGGCTGGTCGAGCAAGCGCTTCCGCTGGCGCAACAGGGAAACAGTCCCCGGGCACTTTACTCCGCTCAGTTGACGCTCGCGAAATGGTACCTGGATGAGGATAAGACCGCGGAAGCAAAGAAACTCGCGGAACAAAGCCGGTCTGGAGCTGAAGCATTTGGAGATCCGAAGGGCCGGAAAGAAGCCGAGGATTTTCTGAAAGAGCATAGGTAGGAAATGGGATATCCAACGCGGAGCACAGGGATCGGGAGCAGCGACCGGTAATCGGTGATCAGTAACCAGTAATCAGTAAATTAAATAGCGGCGCTGGTTGGTAGGGACAGGAATAGACAAAGTTTGGCACTCGGCCTTGCTAAATTTCGAAAGGCGAATTGCGGATTGCTATTCGGCAATCCGCAATAGTCTTCCGATCCCGGCGATGTCGGCGTTCTCGGCGCTCGCGGCGTTATTCCTGGAGAGTGATCGGTGATTCGATAGCTGGGAGCAGTCACCACTCACCGATTACTCTCCAGGAACACGTCACATAAGTAACTAAGCCGGAATGAGTTTTAAATTCAGCATTTTGGCTTGTTTTTGGAGTCTGCGGATCTGCTGGAGACGGAATTTTTGTTCATACATTTGAGCGCCACGGTCGAAGTAGTCTTTGCCGTGGACCAATAAACGATAGACCAGCTTGGCGAGTTTGTTGGCCATTGCGGTGATGGCCTTGGGAGCACCGAGTCGAGCTCTGAGCCGACGGAAATTGGCCCCTAAAGCGCTGTCGCAGCTGTGCAGGCTGCCGGCGGCTAAACGTAAGGCAGTAGCAACTCGGTGTTTGACTTTACGGCTTCTGCGTTTGAGGACCTTGCCGCCGCTGATCGTGGTCCCAGGGCAAAGTCCAAGATAAGAACTGAAGTGTTTTTCGCTCTGGAAGCTCTTTTGCAGATCAGGGCCCAGTTCACTCAAGATCACTTGAGCAATCTGTTCACCGATTCCATCAATGCTGGTGAGCTCTACTCCCGCAATTCGCTTCAGTTCGGCTTCTAAGGGGGTAAGTTTTTTCCCCTTGGCCGATGGCTCGGTTTTTTTCTCCGGCTCGCTCTGGACGTTCAGTTCGCGGGTGGGCAGTTGAGCCAGGGCTTGGGCAATCTGGCAATCGCATTGAGCAATCTGTTGTTGGTAAAACTTGTAGCGCTCCAGCGCCGTTTGCAGAGCAAAGAGTAGTTCTGGCCTCCAGTTTCCTTCCAAGCTTTTGGCAATGGTTTCTTTGCTGGCTACAATCCGTCGATGTTTGAGCAGCGCTAACTTCTTGCCATCACGCTCTCCAGCCAGGATCGCTTCGATAATGGCTAGGCCGGTCTCTCCGCTGATATCGCTGATGACATTGGCCAGTTGCACGTTCATCTCAAAGAGAGCCTTCTGCATATGTTGAATCGATTGACTGCTGCCTCCCACCAGCTCATCCCGTAAACGCAGATAACTACGCAAGGGCACAATCTCTGCCGCCGGCAGAAAGCAACCCCTCAACAATCCAAAGGTGTGAAGTTGCTGGTGCCATTGACAATCCAGCACATCGCTCTTGCGCCCAAGCAGATTGCGGGCAAGCCGTGCATCGATCAAGAGTACTTCCAATCCGTACTGTTCCAGGATTTGAAAAGGCACCATCCAATAAACTCCCGTCGATTCCATCACCACGCTCTTGATGCCGCACTGCTTGAGCCAGCCCGCCATCGCGTGCAGATCAATGGTGAAGGCCCCAAAACTGCGGACCGACTCAGTGTCTCCGCCTGGTGGCACCGCCACCCAATGCTGCTCGCTGCCGATATCAATTGCCGCTGCATCCCGGTTCAGTATCGGGAGATTTTCTAGCTCTGGATTGGAAGCTTTTTGGACTCTCTTGGCTTTACCTCTTCTCTTGGACATGTAGTTTTCCCTGCTTGAATTAATGGCAAGGTCCGGCCCAGTCTGAAGAAACACTTGCAATCTCTCCAACGGGGTCCGGGCCTTGACCATTTTTCCCTTTCAAGTCCACTGCCACCAATCCACCGATCGCTTCAGACCAGAACCATACTGATTAACGGGCATCTAATGAGCACCAATGTGTTTTCGGCCTTAACTGCCGCACCCTGCCGCTGCCATCATAGCGCTGCCATCGCCCATTGCCAGTTCCTGT
>Ga0209647_1000700_pt1 | contig 30695 bp, 30 predicted proteins | sample GraSoi_2013_60cm_FD_185827 | JGI IMG/M metagenome (GOLD analysis project Ga0209647, IMG submission 185827) | Grasslands soil microbial communities from the Angelo Coastal Reserve, California, USA - Sample 9_17_2013_60cm (SPAdes) (version 2) | ecosystem: Environmental > Terrestrial > Soil >... | reverse complement strand
CTGCGCATTTCGCATAATCCATATTTTTCGTCAGTGCTGCTGGATCGTAAGGTTGAGACGCAGAGCGTGGTTGTGACGGGCCTGCCGGTCGGCGCTTATTATTGGTCCATCCAGTCCTACGATGCGACCGGCAAGGAATCGGTGGAAAGCGAAAAGAATCGCTTTACGATTGTTGTCAAGGCTAAGGAAAAAACCGAGATGTCGCTCGACATTGATCCTTTTGTGCAGCACGGACATGTGATTGAAGTGACGGGCAAGACGGAGGGGGGAGCGCGCGTCATGGTGAACGGCAGGGAAGTGCCGATCGTCGGCGACGATGGTTCGTTCCACTATTTCACGCCGCCCTTGCCAAACGGAGAAAACGTGATCACGGTCACGGCGCAGAATTCGAAAGGCGGGGTAAATACCCGCCAGGAGAAAGTGGTAATTCAGTAAGGGATTCGCAATTCAGAAGTGTGTTCAGAACACTGTTCGGAACAATGTTCAGAACGACCGGTGCCCTTGTAACTACCCGGTTCTGCTGAACATCGAAGTAGAATGAGTGACACCAGGCGAAAGCGACTCACGCGGAAGCTAAGGAAGGCCCAGGTTCCGGTGGTGAGACGAATTCCCGAGAGAGAGAAGTACTGCCATGTCAAATAACGGATTTCATAACGGCTCATCGCGTACGCACAATCTTCGTTCGCTGTTCAGCATGTTTTCCAGCGACCTCGCCATCGATCTCGGGACGGCCAACACGCTGGTGTACGCGCGCGGCAAGGGCATTGTGGTAAACGAGCCTTCGATCGTGGCCATTAACAAGAACACCGGCGAAGTTGAAGCCGTCGGCAAGGAGGCCAAGGAGATGCTGGGCCGCACGCCCGGCAACATCGTGGCCATCAAGCCGATGAAAGACGGCGTCATCGCCGATTTCAAAGTTACCGAGAAGATGCTGAACTACTTCATCCAAAAGGCGCATAACCGCAAGATGCTGGTGCATCCGCGAATCGTGATCGGCGTGCCTTCGGAAATTACGCAGGTGGAAAAGCGCGCGGTCATGGATTCCGCCTATCGCGCCAAGGCCAGCGAAGTGTTTCTGGTGGAGCAGGCCATGGTGGCGGCCATCGGCGCGGGGCTGCCGATTACCGAACCCAGCGGCAATATGGTGGTGGACATCGGCGGTGGTACGACAGATATCGCGGTAATTTCGCTCAGCGGCATCGTTTATTCGCGGTCCGTGCGCATGGCCGGCAACCAGATGGATGAGGCCATCATGAACTACCTGAAGCGGAAATATAATCTGCTGGTGGGCGAGCGTACCGCCGAGCAGATCAAGATGGAAATTGGCTCCGCGTATCCGCTCGACAAGCCGCTGACTATGGAAATTAAAGGGCGTAACCTGATTGAAGGTGTACCTAAAACAATTACAGTAGACGATAGCGAAATTCGCGAGTCGCTGAGCGAATGCGTTTCGACAATTATGAATGCGATCCGCGTCGCTCTCGAACGTACGCCGCCGGAACTCTCGGCCGACATCAGCGACCGCGGCATCGTGCTGACTGGTGGCGGCGCGCTGATCAAGAACCTCGACAAGCGCATCCGCGAGGAAACGGGATTGCCGGTTTCAATCGCCGACGATCCGCTCTGCAGCGTGGTACTCGGCACTGGCAAGATGCTCTCGGACTTCAAGCTGCTGCGGAAGATTTCGATCGAGTAGAGCGAGCGGCGACCTGCGAGCCAAATGCAGATCCCTCGCTTCGCTCGGGATGACAATCTCATTACTGACAGCTGACAGCTGAGAACCTGGTGTTATGGACGTCCTCGGACGCTACCGCAATCTGATTGTGCTGGTGGGAGTGTTATTCGCGCAGGTCCTCGGCTTGGCGGTGCAGGTCAAGCGGACGACGGACAGCGAACCGACGCGCCTGATTCGCATCTGGGCGGTGGGCGCGGTGGCTCCTCTGGAGAAGGTGCTGGTGTGGGTGCAAACCTCCACGGGTAACGTCTGGCACAACTACTTCTATCTGCGCGGCGTGCGAGCCGAAAACCGCAATCTCAAGCAGCAGATTGAACAAATGAGGTTAGAGCAGGTGCGGATGAGCCAGGATGCCGATCAGGCGCGGCGTCTGCAGGCGCTGCTTGCCTTCAAGGAACAGTTCATCTCGCAGACCATGGCGGCGCAGGTCATTGGTTCGAGCGGCAGCGAGCAATCGCGGTCGGTTTACATCGACAAAGGCGAGCACGATGGCCTCAAGCCCGACATGGCCGTCATCACCGCCGATGGGATCGTCGGTAAAGTGCTGCTCGTCTACCGCTCGACCTCGCTGGTCCTGCTGATCAACGACCACAGCAGTGGAGTGGGCGCGATCCTCGACAAAACGCGGTTGCAAGGCATCCTGCGCGGCACTCCGGCGGGGGAAGTCGTGATCGAAAAAGTGATGAGCGACGAAACGGTGCCTGCCGACGAAATGGTCCTAACCAGCGGCGGCGATGGAATTTTCCCGAAAGGCCTGCTTGTGGGCAGGGTGACGAAGGTTGCGCCGGGAAGCGAACTCTTTCTCAACATTCACGTGCGTCCCGCGGCCGATCTCAGCAAGCTGGAAGAAGTGCTGGTGGTAACGAAGATTGATGAGAGGCAGGCGCAGTCCGAGCGTGCCGGCGCGGCGCGTGCCGTCGATATCCTGGCTGAACGCCTGCCGACCGTTCCTTCCAAGCCGGAAAATGCGGTGAAGGCCGACGACCCTCGGGGCATAACGCCGGGAACTGCCGCGCCAAAGGGCACAGGCGCGGATGCCAAGCCAAAGACCGTGCCCCCGGAAGCCTCCGCCGCGAGCGGCGCGCCCGCTGCGCGAAAAACGGCGAGCTCTGCACCTTCTCCTGCATTTTCTTCGGGAACCGTCCCAGACACTTCTTCCGGAAATGCTGTGACAGCAACCGGAGACCCTGCTATAAAAGCTTCTCCGAAGCCCGAGAAGGCCAAGCCGACGACAACAATCGCACCTAAACCGCAGCCCGCCGTCGAGGATAGCCCGCACTAACGTGGCCATCACTTACACATCGGGAGCGCAGGTTGAGGTTTATCGTTTCAGTATTCCTGCGACGATTCTGATTCCGCTGACCGCAGTTTTTCTGCAGGCATGGCTGCCATCGCGGTTTCCTTTTTTCACCATCTTCGATCTTCCGTTGCTGGTCACGATCGGTTTCGCGACCGCGCGGCGCAGTCCGCTGGCGGGCTTGGTAACGGGCGGCTTGATCGGGATTCTGCAAGACGCGCTGACCCATCATCCGATCGGGCTCTATGGAATTTCGAAGACAGTGGTGGGATTCGGCGCGTCCTCGCTGGGGATCAAGCTGGACGTGGAACATGCGGGTGCTCGTTTCCTGCTTACGATTGTTTTCTACGCGGTGCATGAAGTTGTCTACTTCATGATTTCCCGAGGCTTGGTCGGGTTGCGCATGGCATGGAACTGGCCGCACGAAGTGTTATCGGGCGTGGCGAACGCCATGCTTGGTGTTCTGGTATTTATGGTGCTCGACCGCGTCAAGCAGCGCACGTAATCCGCCGGACAACTCTCTGTGCTTAACCCTCCAAAGTTGTGGCAGGGCTGAGACGCGGCAAGCCGCGTCTCTACGGGAAAGTTACCATCATCGCCACGATGTACCCCAACGCGGCCGCTGCTAGCGTGGCGAAAAAATTCACGGTTTGGTTGCTGATCCAGCCGCTGCGTTGGAGTGTGGCGCCGAGAACGCTATCGATCAGCATTCCGGCAAATCCGGTGGCTACCGGAATCCAGAGCTGAGTCCGAGGGAGCATGCCGCCCAACGTTGCGACCGTCGCAATTGCTATCCCGGCGGCCATCCCGGCGATGCTTCCGGGAAGAGTAATGCCGCCGTCGGTGCCGGGTGGAACGCGTTGCCATGTTGTGATCATGCGCGCGTCCGGGCCGCGATATTGCCCGATTTCGCTAGCCACGGTGTCTGTAGCAGCTTCGGCGAGAGCGGCCAGCGCCGCGACCAACCAAACCCGATTTCCGGTGGAACCGAAGGCCACCGAGCTGAGGGCAGCCACTGCCAGATTGGCCAGGACTTGCCACGCATTCCGGCCTTCCCGGCGCTCTGCGAGCCCGAGCGCCAGCTTACGGCGGTATCCCAGGCGAGTGGCAGCCCAGGTCATCAGAAACAGGGCTGCGAGCGTGGCAAAAGCGGCTGGGCCGGCGCCGGCAAAGAGCAGGAAACAGGCCAAACCGCCCGCCACAGCTCCGGATCGATTGACGCCGCGCAGGGCGCGAGCCAGCAATGCGAAGCCCAGCGTTACGGCCGCGGCGATTGCCAGCCGCTCCGGGGACGATGCCCAGCCATGTCCTGGAAAGGAGGTCAGCATTGTTTCGGCTGTCAGCTGTCAGCTCTCAGCTGTCAGTTACTACTAGAATCTCACGACCCCTGACAGCTGATGGCCGAGAGCTGAGATCTGACGGCTAGAACCCATGAGCCGCGTTCGATAACACTATATTCGGTGTCTGGCGAAGGTGGACCGCGCCATGTGGTGCTTGGCCTTTGGATTCCCCGGTAATCTGGCGGCGGCAACTTCCAACCATTTAGGCTACACTTCTGTACGCTGGCCGGGATTCTGGCATCTGAGAGAATCTCATAGCGACGCGCCGGGACGCGTTTGAAAAGACGAGGCAAGCCTCGTCTCTACTGGGGTGAGAACAAAATGGCGGCTTCAGTCTGGTCTGGTTATCTTACTTTTGGATTAATTTCGATGCCGGTGCGTCTGTTCTCTGGCGCGCGAAGCAGCGGCATCTCATTCAATCAGCTTCATCGCACCGATCACCATCGGGTAAAGCAGCAGCTTATCTGCCCGGCGGACAACCAGGTCCTCGAGCGCAGCGATATCGTCAAAGGGTACGAGTACCGAAAAGACGAATACGTCATCATCGAACCGGAAGAAATCAAGAAGATTGAGCCGAAGACCGCGAAGACGATGGAGATCCTGGAGTTCGTGAAGACGAGCGAAGTGGATCCCGTGTACTTCGAGTCGTCGTATTACATGGTGCCTGAAGAAGCCGGCCGCCGTCCTTATGCGCTGCTGACCAAGGCGCTGGAGGAGAGCGAGTATGTCGCCATCGCCAAGCTCACGATGCACAACCGCGAATACACGGTTTTCCTGCGTCCGCACAAAGGCGGAATGATGCTGCACACCATGTACTACGCGGAGGAGGTTCGCGAGGTCGAGTCATTCGGGGCTCCCGATGTCGAGATTAAAGACGCCGAAATCAAGATTGCGCATCAGCTCATTGAAGCTCTGGCAGGCGAGTGGGATCCGGAGAAATATCACGACACTTTTCAGGAGAATCTGAAGAAGCTGATTGAGACTAAGCTCGAGGGCGGCGAAATCCAGGCCGTCGAACAACCGAAGAAGCTGGCCCCGGTGGTGGATCTGATGGCGGCATTGAAGGAAAGTCTGGCGCAGACGAAGAAGCCAGCCGCGTCGGAAAAAGTTGCGGAGATGCCAGCCAAGAGCCAACAGAAGGCACGCCGCGGGCGGGGATGAATCCCGATCGTTGCCGTAGATAGCTTGCCGTGTCTGGGTCCGACACCGAAGACGGGACGCGTTATTTGGGAGGTTGCACGCAGGAGACGCGGCAAGCCGCGTCTCTACGGTAGTTTTTTTCGAGTTCGACATTTGCCGCCCGGCAACCAAACTCGCCTCTTCGCGCTTCTCACCAAAGCAGCGGGCTAAGCACCGCCTGATTTCCCCTCTTGACCCGGTTCCCGATACAATATCGGTTTCCGCGCAACACTAACTTTTCTACGGAGTTTGAATGAAGAGGTTTCTCTGGCTGGGGTTCGTGCTGTGCCTTGATTTGATCTGTAGCGGCTGTGGCGACACTTTCCGTCCGATTATTATTCCGAATCCGCCAACGTTTCCCAACCCGAAGGCGGCCCACACGGTGGTGGCGATCAACGATAATGGAGCGGTCGTGCCCGGCACCGCCATGGTGATCGATGTCTCCGGCGACACGGACGTGAGCGTTGCCAACGTGGGCGTCGCTCCCGTGCATGCGGTGCAGCAAGCCGCCAGCCAGGTTTTGGTGGTAAATCATTCCGTGGCCGGACCGCTCAATCAGGGCGATTCGATTACCAAGCTGAACTTCAGTGGCACGGTCATCGCCAGCGCAACGACAATTACTCTGCCGGCGAATTCAGGGCCGAGCTTTGTGGCCGTTGCCCCATCGGATGCGACGGCGTATGTGACCTTGCCGAATCTGGTGCCGGACCCGAATTTTCCGACCGACAATGCGGTCGGCGTGGTCAACACCGTTAGCAACAACATGTTCGCTACGATCAAGGTGGGAAGCAATCCGGTCGCCCTGGCTGTTACGGCTGACAAGAAGAAACTCTACGTGGCGAACCAAGGCTCCAATTCAGTCCATGGATTCAATACGCTTGACCGGTCTTCGCGAACCGTCACCGGTTCGTTCAATGCGCCGCTCTGGCTGATTGCTCGCTCCGACGATCAGCGCGTCTATGTCCTCAATGGCAATGGTATTGTGAGCACAATCGATACCACCTCGACGGCCGGCCCGGATAACGTGATCGACGCCAGCGTCAGTGCTCCCAGTGCTGCTTACATGCTCTACGACAGCAATCTGAATCGACTGTATATACCGGGAGGCGCCCAGTTGACGATACTGGACGTCTCGCAGTCTACTCCGCAGGTTCTTACGGGAGGACCGATCGCGATTCCGACGGTTGTACCGAGTTTGCGGGGCACGTCGGACCCCTGCTCTAGCACCAGCGCGCAGACGTTGACGGTTGCAGCCGTCGCCGCGCTGCCGGATGGGAGCCGCGCTTATGTCGGGGCTTACTACAAAGATGCGTCCGGTAACTTCTGCCCGCAGGTGACAGTGATCAACGTCGCGAACAATACGATCAAGAATTCGTTTGCAGTTCCGGGATTTCCTGCTTACGACGCCTTCTGCGCAACTACCCGCTTTCGTATGGCGATGGCCGCCGGCGGCGACAGTTCGCGCGCATATCTATCGAGTTGCGATGGCGGCAACGTCAACATCATCGACACCACGAGCGAAAGCTACATCCTGAATCTTCCGGCACCCGTCGGCACCCGCCCTCCCATTCCGCCGAGCGTGCAGAACCCGCCGCAGAATCCAGTGTTTCTGTTTGCCGGTCCTTGATTGCCTGCTAAGAGATCGAGTGGTTCGGAGTGTGTAGGCCGGAGTCGGACGGCGATGCTGTTCCAAGGGGCGCAGGAGCCCCGGGAGACGCGGGAGACGAGGCAAGCCACGTCTCAACAGTCAGGTTTTTCGGGGCCAGCGACCAACGACTACCGGCTAATGTTAGCGAGAGACGAACGACCGGTTTCTAGCCAGCGACCGCAGACCGTTCCGTCGCCCGGCGGTGGTAGCGCAAGGCCACATTCATGAAGACGTTTCCGCTGGAAGTGTTGAAGCACATCACCAGGGCTTCCGTGTCTTCACTGCTCTTGCTGCCCTGGTCGGAAGTGTGAAGGGTTGGTGGACGAACGTGAAAGTGAAATCCCTGGTCGTTGAGGGTGGTGACGGAGTTGCCAATGATCTGGTTCGCCAGTTCGCAGACTGCCTCGCGTACCAGTTCGTCGGTTTCGGATACTTCAACGCCGGCCAGACGGGTGGCGAGCTGCACCGCCGTGCCCAAGTCGACGTCAAAAATGATCCGCCCTTCGATCTCGCCCGTGAGGCAAACCTCGGCAGCGATCCCTTTTCGCCGGTACGCCTCTTCCTCCATGCTCAGGTTCTCGATGGAAATAGGCGATTCCAGCCCCTGCGCCAGGACGGCGTCGGCCGAGTTAATGAAAGGCTGAATCAGATCCATCCGCATTGACTATGCTCCAGCTCCCGCGCCGGCGCCCTGCGGCGTCGTTCCGTCGTCACGCATGACGTACTTGATCACTTCATAGAGAACTTCCGGCTTCACCGGTTTTTGCACGAAGTGGCGGGCACCTCGCTGCAAGGCTGCCACGATGTTCTCCTGGTAGCCGACCGATGAGACCATGACGATGCGGGCGCTCGGATGGTCGCGCACGATCTTCTCCGCCGCTTCAATGCCTTCCATCTGCGGCATGGTGATATCCATTAGAACGATGTCAGGAATCAACCGTTCGTACTCGCTGATCGCCGAGACTCCGTCGCCCGCCTCGCCGATTACCTGTCCACCGAATGTTTCGACCATCCGGGCCAGGTTCTTGCGGGCGAACACAGAGTCATCCACGATCAGATAGCGTACCGGCTGTCCGTCTTCGCTCCGTTTTACGGGCGCAAACTTTTCCATGGCACTCCTCCCCAACTATCACTTAAACACGATCTACGCACTTTCGGTAGATAACTCTAGTTACTTCCGGCACCAGTCGCGCGCTTGACGTCGCCGCTGTCCCCGCGTGCGGTTTCGACCCGCCCGCGGTCGGGGGCGCATTGTGCCTGCAAAATATTGGGCAAATCCTGGAGGTTCGCGATACGCATCGCGTAGCCGCGTTCGATGGCCGCCTTGGGCATGCCGAAAACCACACATGTCTCCTGGCTCTGCGCCACGGTGAATCCCCCGGCCGACCGGATCTCTCCCAAGCCGGCGGCTCCGTCTTCTCCCATGCCGGTCATCAATACGGCCATAGCTTGCGGCCCAAATTCCTCAGCTATGCTGTGGAACAACACATCCACCGAAGGGCGGTGGCCGTTCACGGGCGCTTCCTCACCCAGAATGGCCACGTTGCCCAGCGGGAATTTCTTCACCTTCATGTGCCGGTTCCCCGGACAAATGAGCGCACGACCGGCTACCAGCAAGTCTCCCGATTGCGCTTCCTTCACCCGGATGGGGCAGCTATCATCGAGCCTCTTGGCAAACAGTTCGGTGAACCCGTCTGGCATGTGCTGCACGACCAGGATGCTGCCCGGAAATTCCGCTGGCAGCTGTGAAAACATGTATTGCAAGGCGTTCGGACCACCAGTGGAAACACCGATGGCGACGATGCGCGTCGGTGCAACGGGCTGCAGCTTGTGGGGCCGTTGACCGCGCGTTTCCGCCGGCAGGAACTGCATCTGCACCCCCGCGCTCTGCGCCGCCGCCCGGATCTTTTTGATCAACTCGTCGGCAATTTCCGGCATGTGCGCCGAAACGTCCTTCGGCTTGGCCACGAAATCAAAGGCGCCCAGCGACAGCGCCTTGAGCGTGATCGCCGCGCCCGCGGTGCTGTGCGAGCTGACCACGATTACCGGCAGCCCCCGCCAGCGTCGCATGATTTCTTTCAGGGTATCAACCCCGTTCAGTCCAGGCATTTCCAGGTCGAGCGTCACTACTTGCGGCGACAGGTCCGCGATCTTCTTCAACGCAAAATGACCGTCCATCGCCGTGCCCACAACCTCGATGGCGTCATCCTGTTCGAGGATCTTCGGAATCAGCTTACGCATTAGAGCCGAATCATCCACCACCAAGACGCGCAGCGGTTTTCTCATGCCCGGCCCCCTGCCGTCGTGCGCGCATGCATCTCGCCGGTCCGGATTCCCCCACTGCTCGTTGTTGCCGGGATGGCACTCGACAGCAGACCCGCCATCCGCGGCCCGGTTGCGTCCGCCCGCCCGCGCGTGAATCGATCCATCAGCGCGATCATGTTCAGGATGAGAACCACCCTGCCGTCACCGAGAATTGATGCCCCGCTCACCAGGTCGGTCGTGATCGACTGATCATCGAGCGCCTTGATGACCAACTCGTCTTCGCCCTCCAGCCCGTCGACGATGAGACCGAACTTGCGGTCCCCGCTGCTGATCACCAGCACGAAAACCTTACGTCGCGCCCTTTCCGGCCCGCTCTCAGGGGTTGTGCCCAGGCGCAGCAGCGGCAAAACGTCATTGCGCAATTGCAGCACTTCATAGTGCTCCACCCGATGGATATCTTCTTCAACCGTGCGCGCGATCTCGGCCACCGCGTTCAGCGGCAGGGCGTAGAGGCGCTGGTCCACCCGGAACATCAACGCCCTGATAATGGCGAGGGTCAACGGAAGCCGCAGACGGAAAGTTGTGCCGCGTCCGGACGCAGTTTCGATCTGAACCGTTCCCTTCAGGCGTCCGAGCACGCTCTGCACCACGTCCAATCCCACTCCGCGGCCCGAAATTTCGGTGATTTCTTCCGCCGTGGAGAATCCCGGCTGCAGGATCAGATCCAGAGTCTCCGCTTCGGTGAGGCGGGCGGCCTGTTCGGGCTTCAGCAATCCCTGGGACAGGGCGCGCTGGCGGACTTTACCCGCATCAATACCGGCCCCGTCATCGGAGATCTCGATCACCACCTGGTTTCCCTGGTGATAAGCGCCCAAGCGCAATATGCCCTGCGGCCGCTTGCCCGCGCGAACGCGCTCTTCGGCGGTCTCGATGCCGTGGCCAACCGCGTTTCGGATCAGATGGGTGAGCGGCTCGGCAATCGCATCCAGGATGGTTTTGTCGAGATCGGTTTGCCCACCCCGAACAATCAGCTCAACTTCTTTCCCGCACTGCCGCCCGACATCGCGCACGATGCGCGGGAACCGGCGGAACAGCTGATCGACCGGCACCATGCGAATCTTCATGACGGAGTGCTGCAGATCATTCAAGACCCGCCCCTGGAATGCCATGGCATCGGAGAACTTTCCCCGCAAAACATCCTTGGGGAAGCGTTGTCCAAATTCCAACAGCGCCTGTTGCAGCATCGATTTCGCCAGGATCAGCTCGCCGACCAGATTGAGTACGCTGTCGATTCTTTCCGCATCCACTCGCAGCAGGTTGTCGGGGCCGCTTGGTGCGGCGGGTGCCCCCACGGTTTCACCTGGCGACGCAGCGTTGTTCGCAGCGGCCCCGGCAGTTACGTCGGCGGTGACATCGCCGGTCGCAACCGACGCTTCTTCGCCCTTGAGCTCAGGACGGACGAGTTCAGAAGCGGCAGGGGAAACCGTTGGAAGCAGGTGCGAAGGCGCGTTGACGCGCAGCGGCGTCACTCGGACATTCAGCGCAATCGTTGGAATGTTGCACTTTGCCCGGATGAGCTCCGCCGGTTTTTCCGACGCGAGAGCCGCTTCGACGCGGGTTATGCGGTCGAGACTGCCTTCGACGGGATAGACAGCCAGCACCTCGCCCAGTCCGGCAAGGGCTAACTGGATCATCTGGCGCCCGGCGATGGGCATGCCGCACTGTGGGTCAATCTGCACCACGACGTGCTGAACCCGCTTGCCGCCCGCCAGTGCCCGAGTGATCGCCAGCTGTTCGTATTCCGACCAGCGGGTGGTTTTCGCGGCAGCTGTTTTCTTCTTCCTCGGTTTGCCCGCGCCGGCGGGCGCTGGATTTGCCAGACGGGCAATGTCCGCGCGCAGTGACTGGATGCTAGGAAGTTTCGTGCCGTTCTTATAGGCCTGCAGCAAGGCGGCGAACACGTCGGCGACGCGCAAGGCAATTTCTGGAACCGAAGCCGCCGCTGCCGTATTCTCCAGCGTCAGCACGTCCTCGAATTCGTGGGACAATTCGCTGAGTTCCCGGAAACCGCAAGCCGCCGCGTCCCCCTTCAGCGTATGCACCGTCCGCCTCAGACTGCGGGCCGTCTCCACGTCTCCGGGGGTTTTCTCCAGTCGCATCGCTTGGTCGTTCAGATTCTGGACGAGCTCCCCCGCGCTCTCGAAGAAGAGCTGGTGGAGTTCGGTCATCCGGTCGTCGGGGGGAATGGTCACCCTTTCACCTCTACCCGCTGATACGCCGTGCCGCTGTTGAGGTGCACCATCTGGAATTTGTCGGTCAGCCCGAGCAGGCTTTCGGCATGGCCGACGAAGAGATATCCCTGGGGATTCAGACAACGATAAAACTTTTCGACCAACCGCTTCTGCTCGGCCTCGTCGAAGTACATCATCACGTTGCGGCAGAAGATCATGTCGTTGCGCTGCGGCAGGTATTCGGTCTTCAGGTTATGAAAATCGAAGTGCACCAGTTCCTTGACGTTCTTCTTCACCACGTAGCGGTCGGCGACTTTGTCGAAGTAGCGCAAGCGGTAGCCATAGTCGACTCCCGACATCTGGTGCTCGCTGTAAGAGCCTTCTTGGGCGGCGCGGAGAACGGAATAGTTGATGTCGCTGGCCAGGATCTCCACCCGCCAGGGTGCCGGCACCAGAGGCTTCGGAACCGGAGATTCGAAGGGCAGGGGATTGCGCAGATAGTAGTAGGACAGCGTATCGGCCACCAGCATGGTCAGCGTGTAAGGTTCCTGTCCGGTGGAACAGCCCGCACTCCAGATTCTCAACCCGTAATCCCGGCGAGCCTGCTTGCGCTTCAGAATATCTTCCATGGCTTCGCGCTGAAACAGATCGAGCTGCGCCTTGTTCCGGAAGAAGCTGGTCTCATTCACGGTGAGGTTTTCGAGCAGGCGAGACAGCTCTTGTTTTCCCGGCTGGCTGATGAGCAGGCGGTAGTAACTGTAGAACGAATCGAGCTGACATTCCTTCAACCGACGCTGCAAACGATCCTGCAGAAAGGAAGTGCGCCGATCGTCGAAATGCATGCCACACTCCTGGTAGACGAGTGTCTGCAGGAGTTTCAATTCCGCTTCGGTGAGGGCCGGGGTATCGCTGGTGTTCATGTGGGTTCGGTCTTCCTGCTACTTTCCGGCCGAGGCGCTCTTCGTTGTTGTTGCTGTTGCTGTTGCTGTCGCTGTCCCCGCCTTACCATTGCCTGCCGGTTTTGTCGCCGATGCTTCGTTCCCAATCTCACGCGCCCCTAATACCTTGCTGATATCCAGCAGAATGATGAGCCGCCCCTTGTACTTGCCCAGGCCGGTGACGCAGTCCAATCCACCTTCCCGCATCATGGCGGGGGCAGCTTCGATTTCGCTTTCGGGAATCTTCAGAACCTCCGACGCCGAATCCACAATCATGCCCGCGAGGCGGCCGCGGTGTTCGACGACCAGAATGCGGCTGCGCCGGTCGAGTCCGGCGGACGGCTGTCCGAACCGTTTGCGCAAATCGACCACGGAAACAATTTTTCCGCGCAGGTTGATTACGCCTTCCAGATAATCGGGCGCGTCCGGCACGGCCGTGATCTCGGGCACGCGGACGATCTCATGCAGCGATGTGATAGGTACGCCGTAGGTCTCGCGGCCTACGCGGAAGCCAACAATATGTGTTTCCCGGCTCATGGATGGAATGCCCTCAACGAGATCCCGCTGCCGCGGTCCTGGACGCGAATCCCGGCGTGCTGTCGTTCGGCCTGTCGTGTGGCCGCAATGCAAAACGGTCCATCGAATCCAGCAGACCTCGCGACATCTTTGACATCTGATCGGAGGAAGCAGCCAGTTCGGTGGAACCTGAGGTGGAGGATTGCACCAGTTCGCGCATGCGCTCCATGGCTTGCACCACGGCCTGTGCCCCGGACGCCTGTTCCTCCACCGCCGAGTTGATCTCGTGCGTGATTTCATTCAACCGGGTGGTGGCGCGTGCGATCTGCGACGAGCCGTGTGATTGCTCGTTGGTGGCCGCCCCGATTTCCTGCGCGAACTTGTACACCTCGGTCACCACATTCGAAATTTTTCGCAGCGCGCCATTCAGTTCTTGTCCGAGATTCAAGCCCTCGTTCACGATGGTCGTGCTCTTCTCCATGTTTTCGACCGCTTTGCGCGCTTCCTTCTGGATGCTCTCGATGAGCTCGGAAATCTCCTTGGTGGACTGCGCGGATTTTTCCGCCAGCTTTCTTACTTCGTCCGCCACCACGGCGAATCCCAGGCCGTGCTCGCCCGCGCGCGCCGCTTCGATGGCGGCGTTCAATGCCAGCAGGTTGGTTTGCTCCGCCAGATCGTCGATCACTTCGACGATCTTGCCGATGTCATCCGCCCGCGTGCCGAGCGAGTCAATGATCTCGCCCGAAGAGCGGATCGTGGTGTTGATCCGGTTCAGGCCGTCGGTGGCTTTCTCCATGGTGCCGATGCCGCTGTGCACCTCTTCCCGCGAACGGTTCGAGATATCGAGCAGAACCTTAGCCGTATCGGCGACGCGCTGAATCGAGGTCACCATCTGATCGATGGAGGCCGAAGTTTCGCTGACGCTCGAGGCTTGCGTCTGCGTGCTCTTCACCATGTTCTGCACGTTCACGCTCATTTCGTGCATCGTGCTTGTCACTTCATCGATGGCCGACGAAGTCTGCAGGCTGTTCCTGGCCGACTCGTCGGAGGCGCTGGCCACCTGGGTGGAGGCGCTGGCCACCTGGGAGGCGGCATCGCGCACGTTGCGCACCATCCCGCGGAGGCCCTCGACCATGCGCGTGAAGGCGTTCGCAAGAGTGTCGTTGGCGGAGCGGGGACGGATTTCGACTGACAGGTTGCCTCCGGCGATGGCTTCGGAAACCGCGGCCATTTCCTTCAGGTACTTCACCATGGAGTCGAAGGTCCGGGCCAGTTGCCCGATCTCGTCCTTACCGTGAACGTCAATGTTGTGTTCCAAATCCCCGGACTGGCCGATCTGGTCCGCGACGTGAATCAGCCGGCCCAGCGGGCCCGTGATTCCGGCGGCGGTCCGGTAGGCGACGATGATTCCCAAGGCCAAAGCGATGAGGGAACTGAGGACCGCAGCCAGAATCGTGGCGGTCGCGGCCAGTTCATCGGAGTGACGCCGCTCCTCCAGCAGTTTGTGGTTCTCGCGGGCGACATCGTCAAGAACTTCGCTCGAACGGGAGACCCAGGAGTTCGGATCCTTTTGCAAATAGAAAATCTGGAGTTCCGCCACCGTCGCATTGCCACCGTCCACGGCCCGGCGTTTCTCCACCAGCGGGCCGGCGAACTCATTGCCCCAAGCCTGCTCCAGCGCCTGCACTTTTTCCAGACTGCTTCGCTGTTGCGGGGAATTCGCCAATTCCTGGGCGCGGCGCAGCGCGTCATTCAACGCGTGTTCGCCGTCATTCATCTTCTCGACATCGCGGGTGTCTCCGCTGAGTAGATAGTTCTGGAGGTGAAGCCGGTTCTGCATCATCTCGAAGCGCACCGACGAGGTGGCCTCGGTCATGTCGATCGAACGCTGCGCGGCAGCCTTGGTCTCATGCTCGCGTTGCACCGCGATCAAGTTGATCGCCAGCAGCAAGAGAACCGTCGTCAGAATGATGCCGAAACTTAGATATAGCTTTTTTCCGATATTCATACTCCCACCTTCCTCGGCCAGCGCTTCGGAGCTTGCGCCGTCCTCTTACTGGCCCGGATCAAAACGGAATTCCACAATCCCCGTCGACTCTTGCGGACCCGTCTCGAAACGCCACTTCTTGATGGCGTCCAGAGCGGCGTTTGCCAGGACAGGATGGCCGCCAACGAGCTTTGCGTTTTTGACCGACCCGTTGGCGGAGACCGTGATCTGGACCTTCACCACGCCGGTGATGTTCAAGCGCCTCGCCAGTTCCGGATACAAAGGCGTCACTTTAGTCTTTGTTTTTCGATCGATTTCCTGGCCCCACGCAAGGGGGGCGCTTGTCGCGACCCATCCGCCAACCAGCAGCAGGCCCACCGCGAACACACGATTCAAGGCTTGAATAGACACGTGCCGTACCTTTCCTATTTCTGATCTCTTCTTCTTAATCGCTTTGCCTCTGTCCTATATTCGTGCAAGCACCACATCAGCGGATACCAAAAGTTCTTTCGGTGCATTACTTTCGTGATCTCTCGGAGAGGTGAGGAGCCGGTCGGTAGGCCGCGCCTAAGCTCCTTCCTGCCACACGCCAAATATTCTCCGTCGGCGCATATGGTCTCCGGCGCATCGCGAATCCGCACAATTGTGGAAGGCCGATTGCAAAATGAGACGCCAGTATCACTTTGGGGCCGTTTCACATCTCGGCACCGCCCCTGATATTCCCTTGACTCAATTTGAGAATCAAGCGTACCGTTTGTATGTAATCCAAGTGTTTTCAAGCGCTTAGCTAAAAGATTGGTGCGCACCTGACAACCCAGGCTGGAAATCCGGGTCTCGCCGACGCGTCTCAGTCTGACGAGACGTTTCAGAGGCTTCTCCTGGAGCTTTCCCGGGCCGCTTTTCAGAGCAGGGATCCCAGCCAGCTGATCCGGTCTTTCTGTACCCTCACTCGCGCCTTCTTTCGCGCCAGCGGCGCTTATTTTTGGAGTCGCTCGCCCGACGGTGAGTTGGTCGGAGCCGAGGCCGATGCTGACGGCGACGAATCCTTTCGCGGCGTCCGCAGGCGCTCCGGTGATGCATCCGTCGCCATGGATGCGGTTCAGAAGCGACGCCCATTCTTCGTAAACCACCTCGATGCGACCCGTTATCCATGGGTGGCCTCAATCCATGCGCACGCGGCTTTGGCTGCCCCTTTGCTGGTTTCCGGAGAAGCGGTGGGCGCCATCACCTTCCTGAAGAGTGCGCCGGATACGGATTTTGACGACGACGATGTAGCCAAAGTCACCATACTGGCGGCTCAGCTCGGCACGGCGCTCGAAGCCCTGCGTTTGAACCAGCTCTCCCGCGAAGAGCACCGGCGCGCCAGCATTCTGATCGAGGTTGCCACCGCATTGCACGGATTACCCGACACTGCCGCGGTGATGGAGAGCATCGCGGACCGGCTGCGCGTGCTGCTGCATTCACCGGCCGTGCTCGTCCTCGTGCAACAGGAGAAACTGTTCCAGTTGCAGGCGGTATCCACCGAAGTTCCGGCGCTTGCTCTCTCCATTCGTTCGCGTTTCCAGCAGAATGACGTCCGCTCACCGCTGGAGATCGCCACCCGCGCGGTCGCCGCCGGCGAGCGTATTACAGTGAGCATCGACGGAGCGTCTCATTTCGGAGGAGATTCGCCGCCCGGCGTTCTGATCGCGGCGCCCTTTCGCACCTCGCGCTCGCACGGAGCGATTCTCGTCTATCCCCGTCTCGCGAGCCCGTTCGCCCAGGAAGACAAGACCCTGGTCTCCGCATTGGCCGGCTTTGGTGCGGTGGCGATCGCCAACGCTGAGTTGTACGGCATGGCACGCGCCCAAGCCCACGAACTCCATGAAATCCTCGAGATTTCCTTTGAACTCGGTTCCGCAGGAAAACTGGACGAGTTCATGCAAACCTCGGTCGTCCGTGCCGCCAGTTTTCTTGGCTTCAGGCGCTGCTTCATCGGGCTCCTCGAAGAGGCCGCCTTCCATATTCGCTGGGGACTGGAGAATGGGGTAGCGCGCCCCGTCGATATCCCGCTCTACGACGGAGTAGCCTCGCAGACGCTAAAGAAAAAAAATGTCTTCTTCACTGATGACGCCGCGAAGACTCCCGGGGCGAATTTGGATTTCATCGCTGCTTTTCAAATCCGACAGCTCTTGGCTGTGCCCCTGCTCGGGTCGAACGGTGATGTGCTTGGGATGTTCGGAGTGCTCGACCGGGTCGAGCCCGGGCCGATCAATGACGAAGACGTTCGCCGGGCACGCGCTCTGGCCGCCCAGGTGGCCATCGCTCTCGAGCTTACGCAAAACCTGCACCAATCCGAGGAGCACCGCCGCCGCGCCGAGGCCCTGGTCGCAATTGCGCTCGAACTCAATACCGTCCTGCACCTGCCCGAGTTCATGCGCAACTTCGCGCTGCGCGCGGCTGGCTTGCTGGGAGGCCGCTCGGTTGCGCTCAGCCTTTTCCAGACTGCGGAACTCGATACTGTCCTGATCTCCGGCGTCTCCGAAAGCGACTCTCGGGAAATCGGCATTTCCGAGGCTAACGTTTCCGAGGTTAACGTTTCTGAGGTTAACGACAAAGCGCTGCTCCGCCGCTTCAGTCAGGCACTCCGCGCGGCCCTGCCGAAATATCCCACCGATGTCGCCTTCGCACCGGCGGGCGATGTCCTGGGCAGTGCTCTCGCCTCCAGCCTGGCATGGACGGATTGCACCCTGGTTCGGCTGACCGGCTCCTCGGGGGAACTGGTCGGCATCCTTTGCCTCGCTGACCGCGGCTCTCCGCCCACGCTCGAAGATCACCAGTTAATGCGCGCCATCGCGGGCCATGCCAGTATCGCTCTTGAAAATGCCTGCCTGTTCACACGCATGCAGCAGGCCAACCGGCACTGGCTGGAGGTCTTCGATGCCATCAGCGATTTCATCGTGGTTCACGACGAGCTGCACAACATTCTTCGCGTCAATCGCTCCCTGGCGGATTTCGTCGGGATCGCGCCCGATCAGTTGATCGGTATCAACATGCGGGCGCTCGATGCGCTCACCTCCGGCGGTTCGCCGCACTCCTGCCCTTTCTGCCGCACCGGCGAGGGTCTTGACGAATACGTGCACCCCGTCCTCCAACGCACCTACCTGATTTCCACTTCGCGCATTCATGCCGCCAGCAGCGCCCAGTTTCAGACTGTGCACGTTCTCAAGGACATTACCGACCGGCGCGAAGCTGAGCGTCGGTATCGCGAACTATTTGACAACATTCAGGAAGGAATTTACGTCTCAACACCGCAAGGCCGCTTTGTCGAGGTTAACGACGCGCTGGTCCGCATCCTTGGCTACAGCACGCGCGACGAGGTCCTGCAGCTGGATATTCCTACGCAGGTGTATTTTTCGGCGCAACGGCGTCAGGAACTCGCGGAACTTCTTAAACGCGGGGGCGAAATGCGAAATCACGAAGAAGTCCTGCGGCGCAAGGATGGATCGCCGGTCCATGTATTCATGAACTGTGTGGCAATATACGATTCCGCCGGCAATGTCCTGCAGCATCGCGGGCTCATGCTCGATGTCACTGGCCTCCGTCAATCGCAAACCGAGTTGCAGAAAGAGCGCGACTTCTCGGACAAGATTCTCAGTCATACCCAGAGCCTGATTCTGGTCACCGACACCGACGGCACGATCAGTTACGCCAACCGGCGCTGGAGCGGTCTCGGCTTTCAGCAGAACCAGATCCTTGGGCACCCCTTGCCGGACCTGTGCGCGCCCTCGCGGCGGCCAGCGCTGCGCGAAGCGCTGGCGGCCGTGGCCCGCGGCCAACAGGTCGATAACTTTGATATGCCCCTGGTTCGCGGTGACGGAGTCAGCGGCCAGTTCTCCGTCAATCTGAGCCCAATCAGCGGCGAAGACGGCCGGGTCAGCAACATTGTCGTAGTCATGACCGACGTGACCGACTCTGCCATCCTGCGCTCCAAGCTTATGCACGCCGAGAAAATGGCGGCGGTCGGGCAACTGGTTTCCGGCGTCGCACACGAAGTGAACAATCCGCTTACCGCCATCCTCGGATTCACAGATCTGCTGATGGAAAACACCGAGGTTCCCGAAAGCGCTCGCCGCGATCTGCGTGTGATTCTGCAGGAGGCGCAACGCACCAAGCAGATCGTACAAAACCTGCTCAGCTTTGCCCGGCAGATGCCGCCGCAGCGCCAGTTGGTCCAGATCAACTCCATCCTGCAACGCACGGTGCACTTGCGCTCTTACGACTTCATCAGTCACGGCATTCAGGTGGTCGAACGCCTCGACGAGTCCCTGCCCCAGGTTATCGGAGATTCACACCAGCTCCAGCAGGTGTTTCTCAACATTCTGAACAATGCGTACGACGCTGTCCGGGAAAGCTCGCGGCCCGCGCGCATTGAGATCATGAGCGCCTCCGCCGGCGCATTTGTCGAGATTTCTTTCCGCGACAATGGCTTGGGAATCACTGATCCCGAACGTATTTTTGATCCTTTTTTTACTACGAAGGACGTTGGCAAGGGTACAGGTTTAGGCCTGAGCATTTGCTACGGTATCGTGCGCGAGCATGGCGGCGAAGTTGTATGTCACAACAACCTGGACTCAGAAGGAGCAACCTTTGTCGTCCGTCTCCCGGTTGTATCGGAGACGGCATCCTTTGGAGCCGTTGCAGGAGTACACCCAAAATGACGCAAACTGGAACTAAACCCGCTACTGCGCGAGTGCTTCTGATAGAAGACGAACCGGCTGTCATGGCTTTGGTGCGCGCCGTTCTTGAAGGTCACGGATACGCCGTTGTTCCAACCGAATCCGGCGCCGAAGCCCTGCGATTACTGGAGGCCGGCGATTTTCATGGCGTCGTTTCCGACATGCGCACGCCAGGAGGCGTCGATGGAGCCCAGGTCCATGCCTGGATCGCCACTCATCGCCCCGAACTGGCTTCGCGCCTGGTTTTTATCACCGGCGATATCGCCAATGAGGAAACCGCTGCCACGCTGCGCCGCACTGGAGCGCCCTGCGTGGAAAAGCCGTTTCGCGTTCATGACTTCATCGCTGTGGTCGAGCAGACCATGGGAAGGGCTTCGTGAATCAGGACTTCCGCATCCGATTGTTGATTGTCGACGACGAGCAGACTATCCGCCGTCTCTGCATCACCGTCGGCGAGTCGCTCGGCTTCATTTGCCTGGAGGCCGAGGGCGGTGAGGCTGCCCTTACCCTGCTCGAGGAACAGCCGGTGCACATTGTGCTCACCGACATGGTGATGCCGCGCATGTCTGGAATTGAATTCCTGGAACAGGTCAAGCGCGCTTTCCCCCGCATTGAAGTCGCCGTCATGACCGGCCACGGATCGGTCGAGACGGCGGTACAGGCAATGAAGCTCGGCGCCTACGATTATATTTCCAAGCCGTTTGCGCCGCTCGATGAGCTCCGCCTATTCCTGCGCCGCATGGCTGACAAGGTTCGCCTGGTGGAAGAAAATCTCTACCTCCGCGAGCGCTCCGAAACTGAGACTGCCGTCCACGGCATCATCGGGAACTCGACCGGCATTCAGAACGTGCTGCGCCTCATCTCCCGCCTCAAAGACACGCGCACCCCGGTGTTGATTTCAGGCGAAAGTGGAACGGGTAAGGAGTTGGTGGCCCGCGCGCTGCACTTTCGCGGAACCCTGGCCAGCCGGCCCTTTGTTGCCGTCGATTGTGGATCGCTTGTCCCTACGCTCATCGAAAGTGAATTGTTCGGCTACGAAAAAGGCGCCTTTACCGGCGCGCTGCGCTCCAAGCAGGGCCTGCTGCAATCGGCTGATACGGGAACCATTTTTCTCGATGAGGTCGGCGAACTTCCGCTCGAGATGCAAGCCAAGCTCCTGCGTTTTCTTCAGGAGAAAGAAGTCCGCCCGGTGGGCAGTAATCAAAAGGTGAAGGTGGACGTGCGGATCATGGCTGCAACCAATCGCGATCTTGATACCGAATACCAGAAAGGAACCTTCCGCAAGGATCTCTATTTCCGCCTCAACGTCGTCACTATTTCTTTGCCGCCTTTGCGTGAGCGCCGTTCCGACATTCCCGTTCTGGCGGCGTTTTTCCTGGAACGCCTTGCTCCTGGACGAGGTGTTCAGGTCTCCGGGCACGCCATGAAGGCGATGTTGGCTTACGAGTGGCCCGGCAATGTTCGCGAGCTGGAAAATTGCCTGGAGCGAGCGGTGGCTCTAGGCGATCAGCGCATCATCGAAGTCGATGATCTGCCGCCTGCGATTGCGCACTCGGAAGTCCAAACCGAAATGCGCAACTCGCCGGAATTTTCCAGCCGCGCTAGCGACCTCCGCGCCACTGACCTCGAAGACATCGAACGCGCAACCATCGAGCGCGTTTTTTCGCAGGTCAATGGAGACAAGGCGCTGGCCGGCAAGATGCTCGGCATCAGCCGCGCTACCCTCTATCGCAAGCTCAAGCGGTACCACATCGGAGGGGGTCGCGAGGAGCCTCCTCAATCGACCACGCTGCAATGAGATCCTCCGGTGGGGTGCGGTAAGTTCTGTTTTCTGCGGTGAGGCGAACTGAGACGATCGTGTCATTTTGAGACGCCGTGTTCCCGAGTTCGACAACTCAACCCGTTCCGACCCCCGTGCGACGCCATTAACTGCTTGCTGTTCTTCCACTTGCTCTTAGGGGCATGACCCTCAAGTTTTTGGCGGCGCCCGTGCACTACTAAATGCCGATAAAGCAGGATGGGTCTCCTCGCAGTTCTTCCAAACCGGGAAGAGAGGGGACTCGGCTGCCCAAACTCCGGGATCGAGGTCTATCGTGCCCAACCAGGCCACTGCTCATGCTCTCGAACCAGATCTCGTAAGCCGGTTGGCGAGGTTCTTTCCCGAAGCCACTCCGGTGCGGATTCCTATCCGGCTCAGCCGCACCCAGAGCAACGGCAACGGCGTTCAAACCGCCCGTGAACGCGAAGGCGAAAGCGAGAATGTTTTTTTTCAGGATACGGTCATTGAATTTGGCACCGGGCGCGAAGTTTTGTTCGTACTCGACCGTCCTCTGGAGTTTGCCGATCGCGTTCTCGTCGAAAGCAACGACGGCTCGCTTCATGCCGAAGCATTCGTGGTCGCGGTTCAATATCATCTTGACCGGACTGCGGTTGCTGTCCGTTTCCTAAAACATGTTCCCAATTGGATTGTGAAATCATGACTGCGTCCGCCCAACCGTTGTCCCAGCCTTCATTTGAAGACCAGGGAGCTACGCTCTCTGCCCTGCAGCCCATCTACTCTGCGCTGGTGCGCGAGTTCGTGATTGAGGCTTCCACCTGCCCTGTCGATGAGGAATTCGCGCCATCGGCGGAGTCGGTCGAGCACGCCGAAGCCTGGTTCCAGCAGGTCGACGCGCAGATCCAGGTCCACCAGTTGCGCCAGTTTCTGCAGACCACGCCCCTGGCCAACGAAGGAGTGCTGCGCCATCTTCTGTTGCATCACATGCACAAGGCCAGCAAGTCCACCAGTGACCGCGACAAGACAGATTTTCTTCTCGTCCAGTATTTTTCGCTCTGCGCACCCTCTGGCCTGGAAGACACAGATCTGGACCTCGATTATGTCGCCCAGGTGCTGGAACCGGTGCTCGGTCCGCAACAGCCTGAGCTCCCTGGATGGTTGGCGTCACTCGAAACCATCATGCAATCGGCGGCGCGTTGCCGCCGCCTCAGCGAACTGCTGCACAGCGGGGCGCTCGAGCAAGGGCGCAAGCTCAAGACGCAGAGCTCGGAGCGGTATTTCGAGGCTTCGGCGATGGTGGCCTTTGCCCGTTTCAGCTTCATGATCCGGCGGATTTTTTTCCGCCTCATGCACGACGATCTGAACGCGATTCAGGACGGTTTGCGCGAACTCGAGCACCGCAGCATCAGGACCATCGATTGTCGTCGCGCCCAATTCTCCGCCGAGGAACCGGTCGGGCGTCTGCGCATGATCTGCCAATCGTGGAAGGTAATGTTCCACGCCGAATACTCATCCGGCCAGCCGCTGCGGATGCTGGTCGATCTCCGGGCGGCAGTCGACGACGCGCTCCAGAACGGAGCGGGCAAGAATCCCCGCGCCGGCGCCGCCGTTTCCGCAACATCTAATGACGGAACGCAAGAATAATCTTCCGTAGAGACGGGGCTTGCCCAGTCTCCGGAGACGCGGCCAGCCGCGTCGCTACGGGATATCAGACGGCCCCGTGAGGCCACTTTACTGAGCCAGAATGCAACCATGAGCATGCATCGCCCGACCGTCCTGATCCTCGCCAGCGACCCCGGCTTCGCGCGGGAGATTACCGCGAATTGGCCACAGGATCCCGCTCCCCGTTCCGACGGTCCGGAATTCATCATCCTCGACGAAGGCTTCTCTTGTGACATCGAGGGCAGCAACTACGATCTCGCGATTGCCGACGCTGCGTGCGATGAAAAGAGCGATGAAGGCAAGGGCAAGAACAGAATCAAGCGCAAACACCTGAACAAGCGCCTGAACAAAGACCTGAAGCAATCGCTGGCCGCTGCCGGCAAGCCTGCTATTCTGATTCACTCCGATCCCTCGCTCGATTTCTACAACATCCACGGCGCCGTTCTCGAGTTGCGTCGCGAGCCCGGAGTCTGGGCGGCGATGGCGGGTCTGGTTGGACGCGAAATTCTTCGCCGCTGCCAGGCCGAATCCCGTGCCCGCGACGCCGAGAAGATGTGCGCCGCCGCGCAGGCCGAGGCCACTCTCGGACGCTACATGGTCGAGATGCGGACGAACGTCAACAATGCTCTTACCACCGTGCTCGGCAATGCCGAACTTCTGGTCCTCGAGCCCGGACTGCCTGCCACGGTGCTGGCGCAGGCCGATACCATCCGCAACATGGCGCTGCGGCTTCACGAAGTCTTTCAGCGCTTCTCTTCGATCGAAAAAGAACTGACTGTCGAAGCTCGCGAGTCTGGCAAAAAGGCTATTCCTGCCGTTGCCGGCCGCTGATCCGAACTTTTTTCAAAAGGCTTCCTCTGTGGGGACCTGCCTTGATGATCGTTTTTGCGTGACGCTCCACGACCTAGGACGACCACGCGCTTCATTACTCTCCGACTTGCGGCCATTATGATACAGGTGGAGGGAACGGCAGTGACGAAAGACGAAGCTTGGAGTCTGGCCAATCATTGGGTTGAGGCTTGGAACGCTCACGATCTGGACTTGATCATGACTCATTATGAGGATGCAATCGAGTTGATCTCGCCAGTTGCCGCCCGTCTTCTGGGGACGCCGGATGGCAAGGTGGCTGGGAAGCAAAACTTGAGAGCTTACTTTCAGCGAGGCCTGGAAGCCTACCCGGAACTCCACTTCCGTCTCGAGGACGTGCTTTGGGGCATAAGCAGCATCGTGCTCTACTACACAAATCAAAAGGGAACACGCACGGGAGAATTCATGGAACTGTCCGCGAACGGCAAAGTGGTGCGAGTTGTAGCGAACTACAATTCCTAGGCGGGCGTCCCGCACATCGCGCTCTCTGTCAGCAGGGGACTTCTCAAAGGCAAGAAGCGGGATTCCCCACCAGTCTCCTTTGAGATTTTTCATCAACACCGTCCAGGGGACCACAAGCACATCTGCTGTGACGGCACCGGGAGTTTACTACTTGGTACCGGTACCCCCTCCCCCCTGGTCTCCTGGAATCATAGAGTTAGAGGGAATTTTCGGACTTGGTCTTTGAATCATAAGGACTTATATCAAAGTATTCCGGAATAAGGAGTTAGCTCATAAAATCGCGCTGAAACGGCTTTGGGGCAGTTTCGAGGGCCGTCTTGATGGACGGACTTCGAAACTGCCCCAATCAGATTTCTATTTTCGCGCTCGGTGGGTCTTAAGTCAATGATTTTGATTGCGGATGATTTTTGGCGAGAAGTCAGGCGGCGGACTTGGAGGAAGTGCGACCCTTGCGAAAGGTCAACCAATACTGGTAAACTGGCATATACACGTGTATATGCCTGAAAGCGTCACTGGGAGGGCACATGCAACGCAAAGCAAAAATCTTCATGAACAACCGCAGTCAAGCGGTGCGCTTGCCCAAGGAGTTTCAATTCAATACCGAGGACGTGTTTATACGGAAAGAGGGAGGCAAGGTGGTGCTGTCTCCGCGCCCGTTTGATTGGACTTCCTACCTCGCTGAGGGGCCGGTTGCCTCGGCGAATTTTATGGAAGATGTCGAAGATCTCCCCGTTCAGGAACGTGAGCGGTAATGCCGCGCTACATGCTGGATACGGATACCTGTTCCTACATCATGAAGCGCTCGAACGCTCAGGTGCTCAAGCGGCTGAGTGCCCTTCCCGTCAGTGATGTATGCATCTCTGTAATTACGAAATCGGAACTTCTGTTCGGAGTCGAGGTTTCTCCCCGCCGGCGTCAGGATCAAGCGGCGCTAAGCGCCTTTCTGAATTACATCGAGGTCCTGGATTTTCCCGACCAGGCTTCTCCGCACTACGCCCGCATACGTGCTGACCTAAAAAGGCTGGGCAGCATGATTGGGGCGAACGACCTCTTCATCGCGGCCCATGCCCGCAGCCTCGGCTTGACGCTGGTTACCAACAACACGCGAGAGTTTGGGCGCGTCTCCAGGTTGGTCATCGAGAATTGGACGATTGGTTCTTGAGGCGCGAAGCGGCGCACACCGCAGTTAGTTAGTCCCAACGATCAAAGGCAACCCGCGTTAGACTCTCCACTTTGATGTGGCCAACTCGTCCAGCCGCTGATTCAATCGCGTGTAGAATGGGTGACTGGCGGCCGTCGGAAAATTCGTCGTCGCCACCCACATTTCCGGCTGCCGCTCGCGGACGCGTTTTCCCATGAACATGTCCAAAGTGTAGTACGCGAGATCGAGATCAATCCTGTCGATCCGTACACGCGAACGGGAGGGTGTCATGTCAATCACGCTCACGCAGCAGACCGCTCTGATCACAGGGGCATCACGCGGTATTGGCCGCGGAATCGCGCTGAAGCTCGCTGAGCAGGGCGTGAAAAGAATTGCAATCAACTACAAGGAGAACGACGCGGCCGCCGAAGACAGCGCTCGCCTCCTCAAAGAGCGCGGTGCGGCGCCTCTGGTGATCAAGGCGGATATCGGCAAGGTTGCGGACATCCAGCGCATGTTCGAGACCATCAAGTCCCAATTCGGCGGCCTGGACATCTTCGTTTCTAACGCCAGGGCTACGCTCGCCACAGGCTTCTATGCGGAACCAATGGAGATCCCACTGGAGGCATGGCAGGCGACGTTTGACACCCAGGCGACAGAGTTCCTGGTTGCGGTCCGCGCAGCGGTGCCGATGATGGGCAAGAACGGCCGGATCATCGCCATCACCTATGCGCCCGGCGGGCAAACCGGCAGCTGGCAGCCTTGGGTCGCCATGGGCTCAGCGAAAGCCGCGAAGGAGGCGCTGGCTCGTTATTTCGCGGTCGCTCTCGCCCAGAAGGGCATCACGGTGAACATCATCAGTCCGGGCGCCTGCGACGACAGCGTCCTCAGCGGGCTGCCGCCCCAGGTGTTCCAGATGATCAAGGACTGGCACGAGAGCGGCTGGACGCCCATGAGGCGCCTCGGCCTGCCAGCCGACGTCGGCAACGCCGTGGTTCTGCTTTGCACTGACCAGGCGAGCTTCATCACCGGCCAGCTGCTGTACGTTGATGGCGGCGCTTCCGTGATGGAGCCGGTCTTCCCGTTGGCCATCCAAGGCATCAAGTAGCGATCGAGGCGTTGCGCTGATCATGCTGGGCGCGAAGGACCAGCGTGGCACTCATCCGCCGTGAGATGTGGCGATCAGTGATGGCCCCTAACACGCCCGCTCATGAACCTGCATTCCGCGATCCCGGTCCTCACCGTGATGAACTTTCACCACGGGCTGCTAGACAAAGGAACGACATCGAAAATGAAACGAATCCTGTTGGGTGCTCTTTTGTTAAACGGCTTGATGCTGGCCGTCGCCCAGGTGAAGAAGAAGGAAGACCTAGCCACTAAGAACACCAAATGATGCCCCTCAAACTCCTTGTGTGCTTGCGTCTAGTCCGCGGCCTTCGACTCGCTGATGGCCTCCGCGTACTTCTTGGCTAGAAAGGCCCTTCGGATTCGGGTCTCTTCGTGATGTTCCTTGAGGACCGCTCGCAAGAGGGAAAGAAGTTCTTGGACCTTTTGAGAGTCCTGCTCAACGGCTATATCTTGGCAGAGTTGCTGCACAAGTTCCACGTTGTACACGAATGCCCTCATCTCCCCGGCCAAGGTCGAGAGAATTCTCCTATGGTCGGCGGCGACAGCGGAATACAGGAGTCTCTGTATTGACCCTTAGGACACTTTTGTACGCAAGGGGACAGACGAGCAAAATCAACCGTGCTAGCCTCCCGGCCAGAAACAGCCCTTCCCCAAACCAAAGGCCGCCCGGCCCTACAGGATTCGTCCTGTAGGGCCTTTGTTCTTGAGAACTTGGGGAAAAATGGGGAACGTCCCGTCTGTCCCCGGATTGTCGTTCTCTCATGCGAACTTCTCCATCAAATTGCTGCGGGGTTATTGGCCAGCGTATTTGAGCGCAACGGCCACGTATGGGCCGGTTTCGTCGCTCTCGTTGCGAAAGTGCAACACGCTCCAGCGACCTGAACCCTCCATGTCGAAGTGGAAGATATTTGGATTATTTAGGCCCGTTGGGCCTAGCCTCTTGGCCCACTTGAACCAATCGATGTCAGCGACTTGTGAAGGCTCAATCGGGACCCAATTATTGAATGCCCCCTTGGAATACAACTTGCCGATTAGTTCGTTCGCCCCGTATTCTCTCAGGATCTCAATTGCAACTTGATCCCAAGCAGTTAGTGGCGGAGCCACCACCAACGGAAAGGGCGGACGGGGCGGTGGTGTCAGCTTGTCAGCGGGCCAATGGAACTTGCCGTAAACGAACCTCTTGCTTCGCTCTACCATGTTGGCTTCACAATCTTATGAAACGGTTTGATTTCATCTTTCTTCTTTTGGAACTCGTCCCACAGAACTCCAATCGTTTGAGCAATCGAGTTTCGATTCCAGACCGCGTAGTTCACATCCTTGACATTCGAGAACTGGGAATCCAAATCTAGGCTAACGGGCCCGAGCTTTAGATCGGGACTGTCACGAAAAAAGCCAGTGATGTCGACTCGCGCTGTTTGCTCGCGCAAAAGTATGATGGGCTTTTGCTTCCCGTGTAGCACGCCGTATTCGAAAGAGATGTTTGGGCGCAAGCCATCCAGGCAGACAATGCCGAACGTGCAATTCGAGATGAGTTCGGTAATCCGATCGCGCTGGCTGGCTCCACTCTCCAACGCTGACGGGGTAACTTCCACGCCGTAGTGGGATAAGAACACCATTTTGACGCACTCCACAAGCAGATTGACATGCGGTTCGCGGGTCGAATAAGAGATAAAGCAATAGGGCTTTTCCTCAGGATTAGCGACGATGCGCGGAGGCGGTAGGCGCTTTGCCATCTTTGGTCAACGCTGAAAGTATACAGCGGGTTGGCGTTCAAGAGACTGGACCGCGTGAACGGGTGGTAGGGCGCTTTGTGGCCTTGCGCTTGCGCGATGACCGCTTTTGGCGGGTGGGCCAGATCAGAGTGGCAAGCCTTAACGCCCTCTCGGGATCTTCTCGAGCCACATGACAGAAAATCAGGAAAACGTACCGTCTGTTCCAAGGTTCTTCACTGATCCTGATATTGTTCGTCGCTGACCTGTTCCATCCAGTCGACAACTTTACCGTCGAGCTTTTCCTGAATGGCGATGTGCGTCATGGCCGTGGTCAGTGTGGCTCCATGCCAGTGCTTCTCACCGGGCGCAAACCAGATCACATCGCCGGGGCGGATTTCCTCGACCGGCCCGCCCCAATGCTGTGCCCGGCCGCAACCGGCGGTCACGATCAGGGTCTGACCGAGTGGATGCGTATGCCACGCCGTCCGCGCGCCCGGCTCGAAAGTTACGCTGGCGCCTTGAACCCGTGCCGGATCGGGTGCCTGAAGGAGTGGATCGATCCGTACCGTGCCCGTGAACCACTCTGACGGTCCCTTGACGGAAGGTTGCGAGCCATTGCGCTTGATTTCCATCTTTCTGATTCCTTTAGTTGACCTTGTTCCTGATAGGTCATTGATAGACCATTGCTATTGCCCAAACTGCCGATCAAGCTTCGATCAAGGCATCTGAGCGACAACGGCAACGTCGAACTTTGAATAGTATTTCTTCACATCGCTGGCCCCATACTTGGTGCGGAATTTCTCGACCACAGACGATACCCGTGCTTGATCGGTAATAGCAACGGCCTGAAATTCAGCGTCTGTGCCACGCGCGTCGATCCGAATTGACGGGTTTTTGAGCACGTTCTTGTACCACTGTGTGTCCGAGCCCCGCACCGGCAAGAGGTAAACCTTATCGTCGTGCAATGCGACGTCGAACACGAACCAGACCGGCTGCGAGATGGTTTGTCCTGACTTTCTGCCGGTCACGCTGAGGTTGATTTCACGATACCGGGAGAGGCGGTCTTTCAGCGCAGCGTTTGGTGTGGGCATATGCACTCCTTCGACTTACCGCTAGCGACTTACCATTCGGCGAGTGGGCCTCATCAACTTGAGGAGTATAACGGGGGTGGGACATAACACACTGTGTAATGCACTAACAGTAAACACCCAAGAATCATGCGAATAAGAATTCCTTGGTCCGCAGTTCCTTGATCGTGTCGCGCAGTTTGGCCGCCTTCTCAAATTCAAACCGCTTGGCCGCTTCTCGCATGTCGCTTTCCAACTTTCCTATGTAAGCGTCCAGCTCTTCCTGCGATCTCAATTCTGGGATGCCTTCGGCTGCGGTATCGGTCAGGTCGGCGTAGTCGGCGCCCACGATGCCGGCCAGCGTCATGTCGAGCGGACGGATGATCGACTCCGGGGTGATTCCGTTCTCTTCGTTGTAGGCTTGCTGGATGGCTCGGCGGCGATTAGTTTCGTCGAGCGCCTTTTTCATGGAGTCGGTCATACGGTCCGCATAGAGAATCGCGCGGCCATTCAGGTTGCGGGCGCAGCGTCCGATGGTCTGGATCAGCGAACCGGCGGACCGGAGGAAGCCTTCTTTGTCGGCGTCGAGAATCGCGACCAGCGATACTTCGGGCAGGTCGAGGCCTTCGCGCAGAAGATTGATGCCGATCAATACATCGAACTCGCCTTTGCGCAGGTCACGCAGAATCTTCACCCGCTCCAGCGTCTCGATTTCGGAGTGCATGTAGCGGCACTTCACTCCGACTTCGCTGTAATACTCGGCCAGGTCTTCGGACATGCGCTTGGTCAGCGTGGTCACCAGCACGCGCTCGTTGCGCGCGACGCGGTCGCGAATCATGTGCAGCAGATCGTCGATTTGTCCTTTAACGGGGCGGATCTCGACAGGAGGGTCGATCAATCCCGTGGGACGGATGATTTGTTCCACGACCACGCCGGCAGACTTGGTCAGTTCATACGGACCGGGGGTGGCGGAAACATAGATGAGCTGGTTGGTGCGATGCTCGAACTCCTCAAACGTGAGCGGG
>Ga0209647_1000699_pt1 | contig 30727 bp, 29 predicted proteins | sample GraSoi_2013_60cm_FD_185827 | JGI IMG/M metagenome (GOLD analysis project Ga0209647, IMG submission 185827) | Grasslands soil microbial communities from the Angelo Coastal Reserve, California, USA - Sample 9_17_2013_60cm (SPAdes) (version 2) | ecosystem: Environmental > Terrestrial > Soil >... | reverse complement strand
GCCCGAGGTCTCGGAGCGCCTGATCGCGATGGGGCAGCTGCCGATCGGCAACACGCCCGAGGAGTTCGCCGAGAATTACCGGCGCGATTTCCCGCGCTGGGAGGCGCTCATCAAGGCTTCCGGCGCGAAGGCGGAATGATGCTGAGCGCGGAAAAAAACCGGACGCTGACGCAGGTCGGCGCGGGAACGCCGATGGGCGAGCTCTTGCGCCGCTACTGGCAGCCGGTCGCTGCGGTGAGCGACTTGCAGACGAACGCGATCAAGCCGGTGCGCATCATGGGCGAGGACCTGGTGATTTACAGGGACCTCTCGGGCACCTACGGGCTGATCGCGCGGCATTGCAGGCACCGCGCGGCGGACCTCGCTTACGGTTACGTCGAGCAATGCGGGCTGCGCTGCCACTACCACGGCTGGGTGTACGACGAGGGCGGCCGGTGCATAGCGCAGCCGTTCGAGGAGAAATTCGATCCGCAGGGACGGCTGAAGAAAAGAATCCGCACTGCGGCCTATCCGGTGCAGGCCAAGGCCGGGCTTCTCTGGGCTTATCTCGGCCCGCAACCGGCGCCGCTCCTGCCCGACTGGGAGCCGTTCTCCTGGAAGAACGGTTTCGTGCAGATCGTGTTCGCTGAAGTGCCGTGCAACTGGCTCCAGTGCCAGGAGAACTCGATCGATCCGGTGCATTTCGAATGGATGCACGAGAACTGGAGCCTGCGCTTGAAGGGCGGCAGCGGCCCCTACGCGCCGGCGCATCTGAAGATCGGCTTCGACGAATTCGATTTCGGCTTCGTCTACAAGCGCGTGCGCGAAGGCTCGGACGAAGCCGATCCGCTGTGGACGGTCGGCCGCGTGTGCCTGTGGCCGAACGGGTTTTTTCTCGGCGAGCACTTCGAGTGGCGCGTTCCGATGGACGACGAGAACACGCTCTCGGTCACCTGGTCCTTCATCCGCGTGCCGAAGGAAGCCGAGCCCTACGAGCAGAAAAGCATCCCGGCGTGGACCGCGCCGATCAGGGACCCGCAGACCGGGCGCTGGATCACCAGTCACGTCATCAACCAGGACATCGTCGCCTGGGTCGGCCAGGGACGCATCGCCGACCGTACGAAGGAGAACCTCGGCGCGAGCGACCGCGGGATCTCGCTCATCCGCAAGCAGCTTTTCAAGGATATAGCCGCCGTTTCGGACGGCAAGGACCCGAAAGGCCTGATCCGCGACTCCAAGGCGAACCGGCGCATCGAGCTCCCCAACATCGGCAGAAAGCTCTACACCGAGGGCATGACGCTGGCGCAGTACCGAGAACACCCGTTCTGGAGCAGGCTGCTCCAGGACTTCAGATGGCACTACGGCCAGCCCGCAGAAGTCAGGCGCGAATTCCGGCGGGCGATGGGATTGGAGGTCGAGGGCGGCTGAAGGCGATTCACGCCGCAGGCATGTCCGGCCAGCCGGATTTCCAGCCGTCCGGCCCGGCGATGAGAGTCCAGAAGGGCTTGCCCTGGCCGCGCCAGTGCTCGGCCGCCGCGTCCATGGCGTCCAGCGCTTCAGTCGCCTCGTGGCCGTGGCCGCCGCAGAAGTGCTTGCTTTTCTCGAGGATCACCACCCAGCCTTTAGCAGAAAGCCACGACAGGTCTTTCAGGCCGCCGGCAAAGGCGTTCCAGTCGGCGGTGAGCCTATCGGGAAAGCGAAGCGCCCGCGACACCTCGGCGAGGAAATCCTCCTTGTCGTGCGCGTGGTGGATATCCACGTAGATCACCATCAGCCCTGCCGCGGCCGCCGCGCCCGCGAGCTCGCGCGCGTCGGCGGAAAGCTGGAACACGCCCGCCTTCGCCGCGTCCTTGATCCATTCGGCCTTCATGCGTTCAATTCTCCGCCTTGCGCAGGCGGATATGCAGCTCGCGCAGCTGCTTCTCGTCCACGGGCGACGGCGCGTGCGTGAGCAGGTCCTGCGCGCGCTGAGTCTTTGGAAAGGCGATGACGTCGCGGATGGACTCGGCGCCGGCCATCATGGCGACGATCCGGTCCAGGCCGAAGGCGATGCCCCCGTGCGGCGGCGCGCCGTATTGCAGCGCCTCGAGCAGAAATCCGAACTTCTGCTTCGCTTCCTCGGGCCCGATCGAAAGCGCGCGGAACACCTTGGATTGAACTTCCTCGCGGTGGATGCGCACCGAGCCCCCGCCGATCTCCGAGCCGTTCAGCACCATGTCGTAGGCCTTGGCGAGCGCCGCGCCGGGATCGCCCGCGAGGCGGTCCTCGTGGCCGTCCTTGGGCGCGGTGAACGGGTGATGCATCGCGTTCCAGTGCTTTGCCTCCTCGTCGTACTCGAACATCGGGAAATCCACCACCCACAGCGGCTTCCAGCCGCTTCCCGCGTAGCCCTTCTCATGGCCGATTTTCACGCGCAGCGCGCCGAGCGCGTCGTTGACCACCTTGATCTTTCCCGCCCCGAAGAACATCAGGTCGCCGCTTTTCGCACCCGAGAGGTGGACGACGGCTTTCAGCGCCCCGTCTGAAAGATTCTTCACGATCGGGGACTGCATTCCCTCCCTGCCCTTCGCAATGTCGTTGAACTTGATCCAGGCGAGACCCTTCGCGCCGTAGATGCCGACGAATTCCGTGTAGGCGTCGATCTCCCCGCGCGTGAGCTCCCCGCCCTTGGGAACCAGGAGACCGGCCACGCGGTGCGCGGGCGTGTTTGCCGGCCCGGAAAACACCTTGAACTCGACCGGCTTCATCACTTCGGTCAGCTCGGTGAGCTTCAAGGGCACACGCAGATCCGGCTTGTCCGAGCCGTACTCGCGCGTCGCGTCCGCGTAGCTCATGACCGGGAAAGGATCCGGCAGCACGACCCCCAGCACTTCCCCGAACACGGCGCGGATCAAGCCCTCGAATATCGCGCGTATCTCCGTCTCGTCGAGGAACGAGGTCTCGCAGTCGATCTGGGTGAATTCGGGCTGGCGGTCGGCGCGCAGATCCTCGTCGCGGAAGCACTTGGTGATCTGGTAGTAACGGTCGAAGCCCGCGATCATGAGGAGCTGCTTGAACAGCTGCGGCGACTGCGGCAGCGCGAAGAACTCGCCGGGGCTCACGCGCGAAGGCACGAGGTAGTCGCGTGCGCCCTCCGGCGTCGAGCGCGTGAGCATCGGCGTCTCGATGTCGATGAAACCGCGCTCGTCGAGATATCTTCGCACGGCCATCGACGTGCGGTAGCGCAGCTTGAGGTTCTTCTGCATCGTCTCGCGGCGCAGATCGATGACGCGGTGGGTGAGGCGCACGGTCTCCGAAAGATTCTCTTCGTCGAGCTGGAAGGGCGGCGTGAGCGAGGGGTTGAGGATCTCGATATCGTGCGCGAGCACCTCGACTTCGCCCGAAGCGATATTGGGATTGATCGTGCCTTGCGGGCGGCGGCGCACCACACCGGTCACTTTCAGCACGAATTCGCTGCGGATGCGCTCGGCCGTCGCGAAGCTCGCCTTGCGGTCGGGGTCGGACACCACCTGCGCGAGGCCTTCGCGGTCGCGCAGGTCGATGAAAATCACCCCGCCGTGGTCGCGGCGGCGATGCGCCCAGCCTGCGAGCTTTACGGTTTGTCCTAGGAGCGCGGCGGTCAGCTTGCCGCAATAGTGGGTGCGCATGGGGGGCGGAGTATAGCAAACCGATCCTATTTCCCGAGCGGAAATTCCCCTCCGCCTCAGCGTTCCCGCGGCGCGACGCCGCCGAGCACCATCGCATTGAGAAGCGACAGCGCGCAGCCCAAAGTCACGGTGAGCCCGATCGCCGACAGAACCGGGATGCGCGACGTCGCAAGGCACCCAAACGCAGCGAATGTGGTGAGAAAACACACCGACAAGGCAAGCGAAGTGCCGTGCTCGCTGCCGGTTCCGGGTTCAGCCTGATTGAAGAACAGCGCGTAGTTGAGACCGATCCCGAGAACGAGCAAAAGCGAAACCAGGTGGAACAGCGATAAACCGATCCCGAGCAGCGTGAGGCAGGCGACCGTCATTGCGATGGCCGCGTAGACCGGCAGCATGACCCGCAGCGCCTTGCGCACGCTGCGCAGCCCGACGTACAGCAGCAAGGCGATCGCGAGCGCACCCAAGCCCGCGAGCGCAAGGGCCTGGGCGCGGTAGCCGCCGATCAGCCGGTCCGATTCGGCCTTGAGGTCGAGGAAGCTCGCGCGCGTGTCCTCCGGCAGCCGCTCGGCAAGCGAGCGCAGCCGAGCCGGGTCGCGCATGCCTCGCAGGGGAACCAGCGCGTGCCATTCGCCGTCTCGCGTGGCGAGCAGCGATTGCACCTTGAGGTCGAGCCCGGTGCCGCGCAGGTCCTCGATCGTGAGCAGGGGCCCGCGCCGCGCCGCTTCCACGTCGCGCTCGAACGGCGCAAAGGCGTCTGCGCGATATGGCAAGCCGCGCAGCGCGCGCTCGAGCGCGCGGTGCAGGTCTCGCGCTTCGGGCAGCGCGGCGCGCCGAAGGGCCTGGGTCTTCGCACTCGGCAAATAGCGCGCGGCCAGATCGAAGCCTTCCAGCACGCCCTCGCCCACCCAGCGCTGCAGAGCGAGCGTCAGCCGCTCGCTTTTTTCGAGCACCGCCTCGCGGCTCGCGGCCGTTGCGATCAGGAGATAGCCCACGTCGGGCGCGCGCAGATCGGTGCTCAGCCGCTGGTGCAGGTCGCGCGCCGATTCGGGCAGCGGACTCAGATGTCCGAGGTCGTCGTCCCAGATCCGGTCGTGGCGCGCGAAGATGAAGGCGAGCGCCGCGACGAGCAGCACCCAGGCGATCCACGCCGCGCGCCGCATCGCGAACCCGGTGCGAACCAGGTTGAAGGGAAGCGTGCGCGGCGACGGCGCTCCCCGGCCCGGCGCGAGTGCCGGCAGGACCCAGCGCGTCACCAGGCCCGCCGAGAGCACCCCGACCATCGACAGAACGCCGAGCTGCGACAGGCCCTGGAGACTGGAGAGCAAGAGCGCGAGCGAGCCGAACACGGTGGTGAGCACGGCCAGGCGCAAGGTCGGCCAGACTCGGGCCAGGACTTCGAGGACCGATTCGCCCGGTTTCCGCTGCGTGAAGACATAGGACGGGTAATCGACAGCCTCGCCGATCACGGTCGCGCCGAAGGCGAGCGTGATCCCGTGAACGGTGCCGAACAGCACGCCCACCGCCGCGACTCCCACGAGCAGGCCCGTCAGCACCGGAAGCGCGGAGAGCGCCACGGGGCCGGGTGACCGGTATACGAGGACCAGTATCAGGAGGACCAGCGAGCCCGCCACGCCCGTGAGCCAGCGGGTGTCATGCTCGATCGCGGCACGCGTGCGCGCCGCAAACACGCCCGGCCCGCTGACCAACACGCGATATTCGGGACCCGTCCCGATACCTCGAAAAGCGCTCATCACGGCGTCAGCCGCGTCCTGCTGGCGCTGGGCATCCATTCCGGAGGCTGCGGTCTGCGCAAGAACGAGCGCGCGAGCGCCGTCTCCCGAGAACCAGACGCCGTGCCGCGAGGCCGGCGCGCCCTGACCCGCGGTTTCGGCGAGACTGCGCAATTCGCCCGTCGGATCGCGCGCGATCATCGCTTTGAACGCCGTTCCTTCGAGCGATGCAAGCCGTTCGAGGTCTTCGCGCAGCGCGCGGGCGAGCGATTGCTCGCCGAAGCGCTCGGCGCTCACCGTCGGGCTCAGCAGGTAGCGATGCCGCAATCCCAGCTCGCGCGCCCCTTGAGTGAATTCCGCGGCGCCGTTCGTGACGTAGTCGAAGCGCCGGTCGGCTGCGAGCGCGCGGGCGAGTTCGCGGGAGAGGCGCGCGAGCTCGGGCGGCGCGCCGCCTTCGATCGCGATCAGCATGGTGCGAGAGGCTACGCCTTCGCGCAGCTGCTCGACGAGGAGCCGCTCCAGGCGGCCGCTGGAGGCGGGAAGGAAGGCCGTCAAATCGGCGGTGAAAGCCACGTGGCGCGCGGTCCACCAGGCGCTCGCCGCGACGATCGCGAGCCAGGCGATGAGCGTCGTGCGGCTATGGAGACTCACGGGATTCTTGGTGGATGGTCATCACCGATCCGTCTCCGCCCGGCTCCAGGATTTCCATGCGCGCGATGCGCGAGCCCGAGCCGGCGATGGCTATCGTTTTCACGACCCCCGCGATCTCGACTTCCCTCGGCGTGAGCGCCAGCGTCCAGCGCTGCCTGGTGCCTTCCACCCTCACGGCATAGAGCCGCTCCAACTCTATGCCGTCGCCGGCGAGCGTTGCGCGCAGGCTCTCGACGAGCGCCGCGACGAGCGGCGCGTTCTGCAGCGAGATGCGCCGCGTCTTGCCCTCGCGCTCGACGGAGAGCCGGTCGCCGTCCACGCGTATCACTTCATCGAACGGCTGGGTCTGGTGCCTCTCGATCCGAGCGGGACGCTCGTAGAACAAGGTGCCGGAGAGGCGCAGCGGCTTTTGCAGCATCGCGACGCGCTTCACTTCGGAATATCGGGCCCGGCTCGTCTGCACCTGAGCGAGCTCGCCCATCAGCCGGGCGAAGTCCCAAGGCTCCTCCTGCGCCGCAGCCGGCGCCGAAGCAAGGAGCACCACGGCCGCCGCGCGCACGACCCTAGCGCGGAGACCCGTTCCAGAAATCATAGAAATTGAACCAGTTGTAGGGCGCCCTGCGGCAGAAATGCTCGAGGCGCTCGGCGTAGCGCTGAGCCCATTCGCGGACCCACGCGGCCCGCTCGGCGCGGCCCGCGTTGGGCTCTTCGCAGAACGGCTCGAGGTGGATGACGTAGCGCCTGCCGCCCTCGTACAAGCCGGCGACCCAGTACACCGGCACGCGCAGGCTGAGCGCGAGCCGCAGCGGTCCCTGGGGAAAGACGGCATCACGCCCGAAGAACCGGCACGTGACCGTCTTCTCGGAGCCGGCCGAGCGGTCGCCGAGCATGCCGACGAGCTCGCCGCGCGAGAGGCATTCCGCGATCCGCAACATGGTGTCCACCTCGCCGGACACGATGATGCGCTCGCGCAGCGCCGGGTCGCGCCGGGCGTTCAACACCTCGGTGATGTTCGCGGCGTTTTCTTCGTACATCACCGCGCTGACGGGCAAGCGGTGCGCAGGCGCGAGCGTGCGCAGCAGCTCGAAACTGCCCAGGTGCGCTCCGAGCAGAAGGCAGCCTCGCCCCTTGGCGAGCGTGCGGCGCAGAGGCTCGATTCCCTCCACCTCGATATCGAAGCGGCCGAACCGGCCGTCGACGAAATACACGCGGTCGAGAACCGTCGTGGCGAAGGTGAAGAAATGCCGCCACTGGTCGGCCAGGCGCGGCGAGCGGCCGAGGGCGAGCGCGAGGTATTCGCGCGAGGTGCTGCGCCCGCGCGGCGAGAAAAGCAGGAAGTAGGCGCAAATCGGATACAGCAGCAGGCTCGCGACGCGACGCCCGCAACGCAAAGCGAGCCACTTCATGAACCACGTTGCGCTGCGGCTCCCCCGCTCACCGCGCTCGAGCCAGGGCGCCTTCGAGGGGGCGTTCACTTGCGCGCGGTCCTGCGCGGGGCGAGCCTGCCCGCGCGGGCCACGGTTCGAACCACGTCGAAGAGCGGGCGGTGCTCATGATGCCGATAGCGCACGCGCCGGAAGACGTACTCGCCGACGAACAGAACGCCCACCAGGAGATAGTCGATCCCGTTCGCGAACACCGACCAGATTTCGGCCGGCGCCAGCACCGCGAGAGCAGCAGCCACCGCCGCCATGCCCACGAAAAAGGCCGTCCACATGATCGTCGACCATCGCGTATAGCGCGCGAGATCCGGGGGAACCTCCGTTCCGCGCACCAGGCGGGCGAACCAAGTGATCATCGGCTCCTCGCCCGGCGCCAGGGTCCTTCCGAACCAGACGGCCAGAGCAAGATTGATGACGACTGACACGAGCTTCAGCAACGCGTCCGTGTCGGCGACGACAGGCGCCGCCGCAAGCAGCGCGAAAGCCGCCAAGCCCCACCGGCCCGGAAACGACAGGACCACCAGCGCCGCGATGCACAGCCACGCCGCCAACGCAAGATAGGCCAGCCCCGTGGTGACCGCGGCATGTGTGAGAACGGGGTAGGCAAGCAGCAATAGAACCCCGAGCGCACCCCGAGGAGCCCAGCGATGCATAGACCCAAACCCCCGATTGGCTGATTCTAGAACTCGCGCGTCATCCCGATCAAGCACCGCCCGGCTTTTCAGCTACCGCTCTTCCAGACGAAGTCGAGCGTCGTGCGCCAGGCGCGCTTGCGTTTCAGCCAGGCCGCCAGGCTCTCGCGCCAGTGGAGGATCGAGGTAAAGTAATAGAGGATCTTGAAGACCAGGAGCGGACCCCGAATCGGCGTTTTGCCGAAGATGTCGGCCGAAAGCAGCGACAAGACCGCTTCTTCCAGCCGAAACGAATGAGTCGGCGACATGAACATCTCGCGCAGCGCCGGCGTGGTGATGCGATAGATGAACCAGGAGAACGTCTTCAGTCCGTGCTTGACGGTCCTTTCATAGCGCCGCAGGCTGCGCGCCGAGACGTCGCCGTTGCGCAAGGCCTCATCGACCACCTCCGCGCCGAGCTCGCCGCTGTTCATCGCCAGAAACACGCCGCTCGAAAACACCGGATCGATGAACGCGTACGCGTCGCCGACCATAAGGTAACCGTCGCCGGTCATGCGCGTCGCGCGATACGAAAAATTGCCGGTCGCGAGCGCTGGAGCCATGAGCTTCGCGTCCTTCAAGCGCTCGGCCATGAGCGGGCACAGCGCGATCGTGTCGAGCAGGAATTGGTCCACGCCGACCTTGCGTGTCTTCATGTAATACGTCCAGCACACCGCGCCGACGCTCATGGCGCCGTCGCGCAGCGGGATCATCCAGTACCAGCCGTGATCGAACCAATAGACGCTGATGTTGCCCTCGTCACGTCCGGGGCGGCGCACTGCGCCCTTGAAATGGCCGAAAACGGCGGAGCTGCTGTGCACCGGGTTGCGGCTTTTTATGTTGAAGCGATTGGCGAGGAAGGTGTCGCGCCCGGAGGCGTCCACCACGAAGCGCGCCTCCCAGAGCTGTGCATTGCCGTTTTCATCGACCGCATGCACGAGCGAGGTCGAGCCTCGCCGGAATTCGACCTCGGTGACCTTGACTCCTTCGCGCACGTCGGTGCCCTTGGCGGCGCTGTTCCGGAGCAACAGGTTGTCGAACTCCGAACGCCGCACCTCGTAGGCCGAGGGGTAGGACTTGTCCATGGCGTTGGCGAAGTAATAGACGGCCGGCTCGTAGCCTTCGTAATTGAATTCGGCACCGGGCTTGACGAGTCCGATTTGGTCCACCTGATCGAGCACGCCCAGGCGCCCGAGCAACGGCAGATTGAGCGGCAGCAGCGATTCGCCGATGTGGAAGCGGGGATGACGTTCTTTTTCGAGCAGTACCACCTTCCAGCCCTTTTGCGCCAGAAACGCCGAGATGGTCGAGCCTCCGGGACCGCCGCCGATGACTAGGACATCGCATCGGAATTCCGGCGAAGGAGCGGGAGACCGGGGGATGGTCCTAGAGTGCAATGCGGGCATGCAAACCTCTCGCGAGAGTATCTGGGGTTACTGCGTGGTTTTAGGCCCAGGCAGTTCCGGGGGAACCACGCCCATCGAAATGACGTACTTGAGCGCTTCGTCCACGCTCATGTCGAGCTCGATGACGTCGGCTCTGGGCATCATGAGGAAGAAACCCGAGGTGGGGTTCGGCGTCGTCGGCACGTAGACGCTCAGATATTCTCCACGGAGGTGATTGGCGACATCGCCGCCCGGCCGCCCGGTGAGAAACGCGATCGTCCAGCTGCCCGCGCGGGGATACTGCACTAGCAGCGCCTTGCTGAAAGCCTGGCCGCCGGGCGCGAACAGCGTGTCGCTCACCTGCTTCACGCCGCTGTAGATGGTTTTCACCACCGGGATGCGGCCGAGCACGTACTCCCAGAACGAGAGCAACCGCTGGCCGAGGATGTTGGAGGCGAGCACGCCGGTGACGAACACGACGACCACGGTGAGCAGCGCACCCAGACCCGGGATCTGATAGCCGAGCAAGGCCTGGGGCTGATATTGCGGGGGCAGGAGCAGCAGCGACTGGTCCATCGTGCTCACGATCAGCTCCAGCACCCAGATCGTGATCGCGAGCGGAATCCATATGAGCAACCCGGTGATGAGATATTTTTTCATCGGGCGCCACCCGCTCGTCGGCGAGCCACGCTACGGACGAACGTCTGCCCCGCTGCCGACGGATTCGGATTTCGACTCGGACTTGCTTTCGGACTTCTTGTCGGGTTTCGCGTCGGGTTTCGTGTCGGACTTCGCATCGGGCTTGGTGTCGGACTTCGCATCGCCCTTGTCCTTGCCGCCGGAAGCCGTCGCGCTCTTGACATCCGGCTTCGCCGCCGGTTTGGCGCCGCTGTTCCTGAAGTCGGTCGCGTACCAGCCGCTGCCCTTCAACTGGAATCCCGCTGCGCTCAGCATCTTGGAGAACGTCTGCTTGCCGCACTCCGGGCAGTCGGTGAGAGTCGGGTCGCTGAGCTTCCGCAGGTATTCCTTCTGGAACCCGCAGGAGGAGCAACGATATTCGTAAATCGGCATGGAGCCTCCGGATGCAAGCCGTCGGATTATACCCTGCGCACTTGCTTCGGAAGAATCGGGGCGTTCGGGCGAGAATTCAAGCCTGCCCGCGGTTGCCTTTCACGCCGATCAGGCGCGGCAGGTCGAGTTTGCGCGGCCTCACGATCTTCTTCTCGCGCAAATACCGGGCGAGCAGATCCCACGCCGGCTCGCCTTCGTCGCGAACGCCTTCGGCCACCGAAGCCCAGCTCGCGACCTTGTAGGTCTTGCCCGGCTCGACCGGTCGCTCGCCGATGCGCAAGTCGCCGATGCGCGCGCCCATCTTCGCGCCGGGCTCGCAGCTGTAAGTCATCCCGCCCACCCGAACCATGTCCCCGCCCTGCTGATAGTAGGGATCGGGGTTGAAGAGGTTGTCGCAAACGTCTTCGAGGACCGCCTTGATCGTGCTCCCGCTCATCTCCGTCACGACGGTATGGGGATACGTGATCGCGGTCTGGCTCATGACGTCTTCGAGCGTGACGGCCTCGCCCGGCAGGAGCGTCGCGCCCCAGCGAAAGCCGGGCGAAAATGCGATTTGGGCGCCCTTCGCTTCCATCAGCGCATCGAGGATCAGCTGGTCGAACGAGCCGTTGAAGTTGCCGCGGCGGTAGAGCAGCGCCTCGGTGAGGGCGAGCCGCTCCGAGAGCTTGCCCGCGTACGGCGAGCGCTGCGCCTCGATCAGACGCGCCATTTCGGCGTCCGGACGCAGGAGGTTCGCGAACACGGGCAGCAGCCGGTAGCGATGGTCCGAGATTCGGCCGTCCTTCACGGCCAGATCGAGGACGGCGAGGAACTTGCCGTTCGAGCCCGCGTTGGTCACCAGCGTCTTCCCCGAGGCGTTCGCGACGACGATCGGCACGGGCACGCCGTCGTGCGTGTGACCGCCCAGGATGACGTCGATACCGGTGACGCGCGAGGCGAGCTTCAGATCGACGTCCATCCCGTTGTGCGAGAGCAGCACCACGACCCTCACGCCCTTGCCTCGGACTTCGTTCACCCGTCTCTGGAGACGCTCTTCCTCGACGCCGAATCTCCATTCGGCGACGAACCGACGCGGATGGGCGATCGGCGTGTAGGGAAACGCCTGGCCGATGACCCCGACCGGCACGCCCGCCAGCTCGCGAATCGTGTACGGCTTGAATACCGGGTCGCCGAAATCGTTGGTCTCGACGTTCTGCGCGAGGAATTCGATTTTCCCGGCGAAATCGCGGTCCACGACTTCCTTCACCCGCGCCGCGCCGTAGGTGAACTCCCAGTGCCCGGTCGTCATCTCGATTCCGAGCAGCTTCTGCGCCTCGATCATGTCCTGCCCGCGCGTCCAGAGCGACGTCGCCGATCCCTGCCAACTGTCGCCGCCGTCGAGCAGCAGGCTCGCGCCCCGCTCGGCGCGCAGCTTCTTCACGAGCGTTGCAAGGTGCGCAAAGCCGCCGAGCTCTCCGTACGTCTTCGCCGCCCGCGCGAAGTCGAGATGGGTGAAGGCATGCGCTTCGCGGCTGCCAGGCTCGATTCCGTATTGCTTGAGCAGGGCTTCGCCGACCAGGTGCGGGGGCCGGTTCACGCCCTCCCCGACGCCGAGATTGACGCTCGGCTCGCGGAAATGAGCCGGCAGCAGCTGGGCGTGGCAGTCGGTGAAGTGCAGGAGCGATACGTTGCCGAATCGCGGAAGATCGTAGAACGCGTCTTCGTTGTGCTGCGGGCGCGAATCGAGCGGAAGTCCGGCCGCAGCCGCGGCAGCGAGCGCCTGCAGGAATTCGCGACGCGACAGCGTCACTTGTTGACGGGGGAGTCCGGGTCGAGCAGCAGCGCCACGAGGTGCGTGATCTGCTCCTCGGTCAGCACCCCGTTATGCCCGAAGCGCGGCATGCTGGAGCAGGCGGCGAAAGCTTCCGCATTGTAGATCTTTCCGTAAGCATATTTCTGGATCGCCTCGCCGTTTCCGCGCAGTTTGCCGAACTGGTAGAGGCTCGGACCGATGGTGCCGAACGACAGCTCGTTCTTCGACAGCTGGTGGCAGTTGTAGCAGCTGCCGCCGGCGGGACGGGTCGGGTCGTCGGTGAATTGCTTGCCGACGCCGCTCTGCGCGATGCGTTCTCCTTGGCGCCAGTCGCCCATGAGCTTTCCGGAGCCCGGGTAGCGGAGGGTCGCCTGTTGCGCTTTTTCTATCCCGTCGCTCACGTCTTTCGGCAATTCTCCGGCGTGTTTGCTACAGAGCGCCTGCGCGTCATCCTGGCTCAGGCGATCGATCGTCGCCTGGCCGCGCGTCTTGAACGAGGCCTTTATCATCTCGGCTAGCGCGCGCTCGGCCTCTGAATCGGAGGGCCGGGTCGCGCATCCTGCGACCCAGATACCGCAAAGCGCAAGCGCCAGAATCATTTTCGGCTGCATTTCGCCCCCTATCGCTTGATCGCCGGGGCGTCAAACGTGCCGCCTTCGGCCTTCTTCGCGAGGTACGTTATCAGCGCGATTGACGCATCGGAAGCGAACTCCAGTTCCGGGAAGCGCATCTGACGGAAGCACTCCCACATTCGCCATTGCATGGACCGCAATTCGCCCTCCGAGACGCGGTATCCGGGCCAGGTGCCGAATGCGCGTTGAGCATCTTTGGCATTGGTCATTTTCGGCAGATTCTGCAACCGGATCCGCTTTCCTTCTTCGCCGTGGCAGGTGACGCAGCCGAAGTCATACGGTCCGGCGCGGTAGTAGAAAAGCTTTTCGCCGGCTTGATAAGCCAGACGCTCTTTCGGATGGGATACCGACGGGGCGATCGTCATGCCGCGCGACTGCGACGCGATCCAGGCGACCAGGTCGGTCATCACCGACCGCTGACCCACGCCGGAAAAGGGGTCGGTTGTGATCATGGGCACACCCGTGCCGGAAAAGGGATTGCGTTTGGCCTCCTCGAGCGTGAACCCTTGCAGCGCCACCATGCAGGTGACCAGGCGCGATTCGGCGTCCTGCACGCGTTCGGTGTCGGCGAAGTAGCGCGGCAGCCGCACGTAGGCGCCTTTGACTACGCCGGGCCCGAGGCCGAGATCGCACCGCTCGAGCGAGGTGTTCTTCGGCCCGCGCGGGGTTTTCCACAACTCTTCGCCGCGCGCCTCGTACAGCTCGGCAGGATTGCCGTCCTGCAGGAGCTGCCGGTAGCGCTCGATTTCCTTTTGGGTGTCCTGCTGCGCCTGCGCGAAACACGGCAGCATCGCCGCCAGCACCCCGGCCAGGACGCGGTCGATCCGCATGACTTTCTTTCTCGTTAGGTTTGCGGCACGACGATAATCGCCTCGTCGGTTCTTTTCTCGCCCTTGTTGTCGAGCCAGGTGATCCTCACTTTCTCTCCGGGCTTGCCTCCATTGAAGCGGAAATGCAGGAAGGGATTGCGCGACACCGAGGTTCCCCACTGCGCCGACAACACGGTCTTGCCGCCATGCGTTACGGTCACGTTCCGGATGAAGTGCGCCGGAATGGCATTGCCGCTTGCGTCCTTGCGAAGGCCCGTTTCCATCTCGTGCGCCATCAGCACCTTCACCTCGACCTTGTCGCCCGTCATGCTCGCGCGGATGCGCATGGGATCCGCCATATCAACCCCCACATCCGCCGATGGTCACCTTGATTTCCTTCACCGCATGGAAGTACTTGCCGTCCGCGATGACGAGCGCGTAGATGTTGGAGGTCTCCGCCATCTTGACGCGGGTGCTGACGAAAGGATCGGTGCCGGCCGGGATGTCGAAATCCGCGGACAAGGTATTGGGATTCTTTTCGATCAGGATGGCGATGGCTTGTGTCCGGGGGAGCTTGCTCTCGACCGCGATCGGCACGACTGCGCCGTTTTCCGCGATGTCCGGGGCGGTGATCTCGACACTGCTGCTCGGGGTCGACCCGCTGCCGCCCAGCGCCTTTACAGTCTCTGAGACGCTTTTGGTGTCGAACGCCGCCTTGTTCCATTCCTGCGCAAGCGCCTCGCGAGGCTTGATGATCCCCGCGGCGGCCGCCAGGGCGAGCACACCGCCGCCGGTCTTCAATACTTCACGTCGCTTGGCATCCACGAGTAGTTCCTTGGATATCCTGATATCGGGAGGGGGATTTTACCGTGACTGCTATGGGAATGCGACGGAACATGGACAGTTATTTTCCCGCCGCCCTGTGTTAGGGTGGTGAATCTTCGGCGCGAGCCGAGTATTACGGACGGGACGGACAGCCGTGCTTTTGCAGGGATCCGCTGCGCTAGTGGTCCGGACGGGGCTGCAGACCGCTTATGCATGCCTTGTCATTTATTCGGGGCTGTTCGTCTTCGGCCTGATGTGCTTGATCTGGTCCGGAGCGGCGGGACTGCTTGGTCACCTGCTATCGGAGGAGCGTGGCAGAGTGGTGGGGCGGTGGGTCACCAGCTGCGGATTTCGCTGCTATCTCTGGCTCCTCGCGCTGACCGGAGTCTTTCGCTTCGATCTGCGCGCGCTGGACTCCCTGCGCGATGCCGGACCGTTGATCATCGCACCCAACCATCCCAGCCTTCTGGATGCGGTGATGGTCCTCTCGCGCCTGCCCAACGTGGCCTGCGTGATGAAGGCCGACCTGATCAACAATCCGATTTATGGAGCTTCGGCGCGCCTCGCCGGCTATATACGCAACGACGACTTCATCGGAGGGGTGACGGAGGCGGTGGAGGATCTCGGGGCTGGCGGTCAACTCCTGCTCTTCCCGGAGGGAACCCGCACGACGCGAGCGCCGATCAACCGTCTGAAGGGAGGAGCGCCTCTCGTCTCGAAGCGCTCGGGCGTTCCCATCCAGACGGTATTGATCGAAACCACGTCGCCTTTTCTGTCCAAAGGCTGGCATCTTCATCGCATCCCTTCGATGCCGGTCCGTTACCGCCTCCGGCTGGGAAGGCGTTTTAGCCCCAAGGACAATTTGAGAGAGACGATCGCGGAGCTGGAGGCCTATCTTGCATCCGAGCTCGGCAGCCGGGGCGGCATCGACACCGCGGGCGATACCCTGGCGCGGCTGCAGAACCGGCTCGACGAACGATGAGGGCTGGATGAAGGAGGCTTCCAGGAGTCACCTCGTACTGATTCCAAGCTACAACCCCGGCGAGCGAGTCTACGAGACGGTCCAGGCGGCACGGCGCGTCTGGAACCCGGTGTGGGTCGTGGTGGATGCGAGTACCGACGGTACGGCCGAAGGATTGCATGCGATGGCCAAGGCCGATCCGGGTCTGAGGGTGATCGTATTGCCCAGGAACGGCGGCAAGGGTGCCGCCATCCTGCACGGCATCGAGCTCGCCCAAGCCGCCGGTTTCACGCATGTTCTGACGATGGATTCGGACGGCCAGCACCCTCCTCACCTGATCGGCGAGTTCATGGCGGCTTCCGCCGCCGAGCCTTCCTGCATGGTGCTCGGCGTTCCGGTGTTCGACTCAAGCGCGCCGAATCTGCGCGTGAAGGGGCGTCGCGTGTCCAACTGGTGGGCCAACCTCGAGACGCTCTGGACGGGAATCGGCGATTCCCTGTTCGGCTTCAGGGTGTACCCGATCGCGCCCCTGCGCAAGCTGATGCGGACTCAGGTCTGGATGCGGCGCTTCGACTTCGACCCGGAAGCGGTGGTGCGAATGTGCTGGCTGGGGGTGCGCCCGGTCAACAAACCCGCGCCGGTGCGGTATTTCCACCGGGACGAGGGCGGCGTGTCGCACTTCAACTACTGGCGCGACAACGCGCTGCTGACCTGGATGCACGTGCGCCTGTTCCTCGGCTTCCTGTTGCGGCTGCCGCGACTCGCGATACGGCGGCTGAGAACTTCGTGATTCGGGCCCGGGTGCGGATTCAATGCACCGCGCGGAATGCCAGCACCGTGTTGCTGCCCCCGAATGCGAAGGAGTTGGACAGCGCCGCCCGCAGGCTGCCGCGCAGAGATCCGCCGGTGATATGGCGCACACCGGTGCATTCGCTATCCACGTCGTCGAGATACGCGGTCGGCGGCGCCTCCTGTGACGCCAGGGACAGTACGGTGATGATGGCCTCGATCACCCCGGTTGCGCCGAGCATGTGCCCGTGCATCGATTTCGTGGCGCTCACCGCGATGTCCGCGGAACGCGACCCGAAAACGCCGCGGATGGCCGAGATTTCGATCGGGTCGCCTTCGCGTGTCGCCGTGCCATGCGCGTTGATGTAATCGATCTCGTCGGGCGCCAGGCCGCCGTCCTCGATCGCCATGCGCATGGCGCGCACTTGTCCGTCCACATTGGGTCGGACGAGGTGATCGTGGTCGGAGGTGCTGCCGCATCCCGCGAATTCGGCGTATATCCTGGCCCCGCGCCGGACCGCCTGGTCCCAGTCCTCGAGGATCATCGCGCCCGCCCCTTCGCCGAGCACCAGACCCTGCCGGTCGGAATTGAACGGACGGCAGGCGCGCGCGGCGGACACCTCGTCGCCCAGGGCAAGAATGCGCATCGCTTCCCATGCGCGCACGACACCGTAGGACAAGGGCGCTTCGGAGCCGCCGACGACCATCAGCGTCACCTCTCCCGAGCGGAGCTTGGACAGGACCTCGCCGATCGCGACGGCCGATGACGCGCACGCGACCGAATACGTCGCGGAGGAAGCCCCCAGGCCGAGCTGAATCGATATGTGGGAGGCGGCCGCGTTGCTCATCCCGAGCACGACCGAAAGCGGCGGCACTCGCTCGCGGCCGTTGCGCAACAACTCGATATAGCCGCTCTCGAACGTCAGCGTACCGCCCAGCGCCGTCCCCCAGGAGACGCCCCAGTCGTTGCGCGGCGCGTCCTTGGTCGGGGGGAGCCCTGCATCGCGCCATGCCGAAAGGGCCGCGGTGGTCCCGAGCTGGCTGTAGCGGTCCATCGTATAGGCAAGCGATCGGCCGAGCGTCGCCTCGGCGTCGAAATTCGCGCAACGAACCGCCGGGACGGCGAGCGGCCTGGTCACGCTGTCCTCTCGAGTGTAGAGGCGTATCGCGGATTCGCCGCGCAGCATGCGGCCGAAGAAATCCGCAAGGTCCCCGCCGAAAGGATTGACCAGCCCCAAGCCGGTGACAGCGACGCGTCGCGCGCCCGCCACTCAGACGCCTTTTCCGTCCGTGAGCTTGTCCACGATCGAAAGCAGGTCGCCGACGGTCTTGGGCGGCGGAATGTCCTGCGGTATCTTGACGCCGAGCCTGTCCTCGAATTCGAACAGCAGCTCCAGCAGCAAGAGCGAATCGACCTTGAGTTCCTCGAGCGAGGCCTCGGGCGTCACCCGAGCGGGATCGATGCTTTCGCGCTTGTGCAGGAATTCACTCAGGACAGTCAGGTTGTCTGGTTTCATGATCGCAAATGACTGGGGTCACACCGGTCACATTTCCGTAATTGTCGCATGTTTGACGAGGCGACCGAGGAATTCGCGGGCACCGGCGAAGCGCCGGATCGGCCCTGCCGAGGTCGGGGCTTTGAAACAGGCCGCGCGAGCTCATCGCACGGCCGCTCGTCCACATGTCAGAACGGGATATCGTCGTCCATGTCGTCGAACTTTCCCGCGGGCTTCTTCGCGGGCTTGTCCTCGCCTGCGGCGACGGGCTCTCTTGCTTCGCGGCTGCCCGCGTCGCCCGCACCCTGCCGGCTGCCGAGCATCTGCATGCGGTCGGCGACGATTTCGGTGGTGGTGCGCTCCTTGCCTTCCTTGTCCTGCCACTTGCGCGTACGCAAGGACCCTTCGACGTAGACCTGCGAGCCCTTCTTCAGGTATTCGCCGGCGATCTCGGCGAGGCGGCTGAAGAACACCACGCGGTGCCACTCGGTGCGTTCCTGCTTTTCTCCGCTCGTCTTGTCTTTCCAGGTGTCGGTGGTGGCGATCGAAATGTTGGTGATCGCCCCGCCTTCCGGATTGTAACGCGTCTCGGGATCGCGCCCGAGGTTGCCTACGAGAATCACTTTGTTTACTGAAGCCATTTTAGCTCTCCTCCTCGATCAATTTTCTCGCCGTGTCCGCGTCGAACGAATCAGGATACACCGTTAACCGGACGACGCCTTGACGGGGCGCGATCACGGCATCGCGCACCCCGCGCAGACGCAAGAGTCCCTCGCGCAACGCCACCGGGTCGGTCCCTGCGCGCACCGGGAAGACCCGCTCCGCGGATTCGCCCGGAATGCGCATTCGCCATGCCGTTCCCAACCATAACGCGACAATCGCGATTCCGAATACAAACACCGCGGAATCGCCGAAACGTCCGGCGAGCCAGCCTCCGACCGCCCCGCCTACGAACAAGCCCAGCGACTGCGTGGTGTTGTACACCCCGAGCGCGGTGCCGCGCGAGGCCGGGGGCGCGATCCGGGACACCAGCGACGGCAAGGTCGCCTCAAGGATGTTAAAGGCGAAGAAGAAGGCGAGCAGCAGCACGACCGCCATGCCGAAATTCGCGTAACACACCGCAAGACCGAGCTCGACGGCAAGCAGCAAGACGATCGCGCTCAGAAAGAGAACCCTGAGACGGCCCCGGCGTTCTGCTTGAATCAAGGGCGGCGCCATAAGCACGAACGAGCCGATCACCACCGGCAGATAGATTTTCCAATGCTCGGCGACGGCGAGCCCGCCGAAACGGACGAACGCCGCGGGAAGCACCACGAAAATCGCCATCTGCACGACGTGGAGCGAGAAGATACCGAGGTTCAGCCGCAGCTGCTCGGCGTTGCGCAAGGTCTCGCGGAGCGCCCCCGACCGCCCCCGACGTGCGGGGTCGCCCGCCCCTCGAGGTTCCGCGGGGACCAGGGAGAGCGTCACCCAGATCGCCGCGAGCGACAACGCGCCGGCGAAGACGAAAATTCCCTCCATCCCGATGCCGTGATAGAGCGCCGGGGCCGCGGCGAGCGACACGGCAAAACTCAGGCCGATCGAACCGCCTATGATCGCCATCGCCTTGGCGCGGTGCTCTTCGCGCGTGAGATCGGCGGCGAAGGCCGTCACCGGCGCAGAGATCGCACCCGCTCCCTGCATCGCGCGCCCGAGAATCACCCACTCGATGTCGGACGCCCACGCGGCCACGAAGCTCCCGAGCGCGAAAAGCGCGAGGCCGATCACGATCACCCGCTTCCTGCCCCAGCGATCGGAGGCGGTGCCGTAGGGAATCTGGAGGATCGCCTGGCTCAGTCCGTAGACGCCCAGCGCCATCCCGACGAGCGTCTGGCTGTCGCCGCCGGAAAGCCGATGGGCATGCACCGCGAATACCGGCAGGATCAAAAAGAGCCCGAGCATGCGCAGGGCGAGCAGCGACGCGAGCGAGAGGCTAGCGCGGAGCTCGAGCGGGGACATGCACGGCGCTTCAGGCCTTCGAAGAAAGCGTATCCAGCTCGCCGGCGGCGCGGGCCTTCTTCCCGTACACCCGCTCGAACAAGGGCGAGGCCATCAGCGTGGTCACGATGGCCATCAAGACCATGATGGAAAACAGCGCCGGTTGGATGATCCCTTTCTGCAGGCCGATGTTGAGAATGATCAGCTCCATCACGCCCCTCGCGTTCATCAGCGAGCCCACGGCCATTGCGGTCCGGTTGTCTTCGCCGGCGAGCCGGGCGGCGGCCCAGCAGGCCACGCCTTTGGCCACGATCGAGGCGAGGAGCACCACTGCGGCGATGAGGAGGAGCTCGGGGTTCGCCACCATGTCGAGTCGCGTATTCAGGCCCGAGAACGTGAAGAACATCGGCAGAAGGAACGCCACGGCGAGCGGTTCGAGCTGCCGCCTGAGCTCCTGGGTGAGGAAACCCCGCGGCATGACCACCCCGAGCATGAAGCCGCCGAATACGGCGTGGATGCCTGCCGCATCCATCGCCCACGCGGCGAGCATGAGGAGCATCAGCACCACGCCGAGCAGGCCCGGGCCGATTCTCCGTTCGGCTTCGGCCAGCCGGCCCAGGGGCGACAGGAGCTTGCGCCCGGCGAACACCATGAGCAGCGCATAGCCGATTCCGCCTGCGAAAGCCTTCACCGCCACCACGGCCCCGCCGCCAAAGCTCGCGAGCACGATGGCAAACACACACCAGGCGGCCGCATCGTTGATCGCGCCGGCCGCGAGGACCAGCGTGCCGAGCGCCGTGCCGGTGAGGCCGCGGTCGTGGATGATGCGGGCAAGCACCGGAAAAGCCGTGATGGCGATGGCCGCGCCGAGGAAGAGTATCGCCTCGAACGTGCGCGTCTTCTCGGAGAAGAGCCCGGGCACCTTCGCGAGCCAGAGGGCGAGCGCCGTGCCGATGATGAAGGGCACCAGCATTCCCGCGAGGGAAACCGAAACGGCGCTGCGCATGCGGCTGCGGAGGAGCGCCGTATCGAACTCCACGCCCACGAGGAACATGTAGAGCCCGATGCCGAGCTGCGCGAAAACGTAGAGGGTCTTGAGCGATTCCGGCGGGAACAGGAACTGTTGCGCCCCCGGCCAGAACAGTCCGAACAGGGACGGCCCGATAAGCACGCCCGCGATCATTTCTCCGATGACCTGCGGCTGCCCGCAGCGCCGCGCCACCCAGCCGACCGCCCGGCAGGCCGCCAGGATGAAGAACATCTGCAGGAAGAACGCAACGGAAAGCTCGGCTGACGTCATGGGGGTAGCGTAGGTACCGCGGAATTTCGTATAGTAGCGGGTTTGGCCTTAGTCCTCGACCGGCTTTGATGGATCAGATCCGCATCCGCGGCGCGCGAACGCACAATCTCAAGAACCTGAACGTCGATTTGCCGAGAAACCGGCTGATCGTGATCACGGGGCTGTCGGGCTCCGGAAAATCCTCGCTCGCCTTCGACACGCTCTACGCGGAAGGACAGCGCCGCTACGTCGAGTCGCTTTCGGCCTATGCGCGGCAGTTCCTGCAGCTCATGGAAAAGCCCGACGTCGATCTGATCGAGGGGCTGTCGCCCGCGATCTCGATCGAGCAGAAGGCGGCGAGCCACAACCCGCGCTCCACCGTCGGCACCATCACCGAGATCCACGACTACCTGCGGCTGCTCTATGCGCGGGTGGGCACGCCCTACTGCCCGGTGCACAAACTGCCCCTAGCAGCACAGTCGGTGTCGCAGATGGTCGACCACGCCCTCGCGCTCCCCCAGGACACCAAGCTCATGATCCTCGCCCCCATCGTCGCGAGCCGCAAGGGCGAGCAGCACGAGCTGGTGGCGGAGCTGCGAGCGCAGGGGTTCGCGCGGCTGCGCGTGGATGGAAAGGTGCACGAAATCGACTCCGTGCCCAAGCTCTTCAGGAACGTGAAGCACTCGGTCGACGTGGTCGTCGACCGCCTGAAGGTACGGCCCGACGCGAAACAGCGCCTGGCCGAATCGTTCGAAACGGCTCTCCGGCACGCCGACGGCCGCGCCGTGGTGCTCGAGCTCGATTCGGGCCGCGAGCACCTGTTTTCTGCGCGCTACGCCTGCCCGGTATGCGATTACTCGCTGCCCGAGCTCGAGCCGCGCCTGTTCTCCTTCAACAACCCCATGGGCGCATGCCCGGAGTGCGACGGCCTGGGCACGATCAGCTTCTTCGATCCGAAGCGCGTGGTCGCGCATCCGGGCCTCTCCCTCGCGAGCGGCGCGATCAGGGGCTGGGACCGGCGCAACCAGTTCTATTTCCAGATGCTGACGAGCCTCGCCGCGCATTTCGGGTTCGACGTCGAGACTGCGTTCGAGAAGCTCCCCGAGCCGGTCCAGACGCTCGTGCTGCGCGGTACGCAGGAGAAAATCCCGTTCTCCTACTTGAGCGAGCGCGGCCGCACGGTCGTGAAGGAGCACCCCTTCGAGGGCATCCTGCCCAGCCTCGAGCGCCGCTACAAGGAAACAGACTCGCTCGTGGTGCGCGAGGAGCTCGCGAAATACCTGAACAACAGGGCCTGCCCCGCCTGCGAGGGGACGCGGCTCCGCCCGGAAGCGCGTCACGTCAAGGTCGGCGACCGCGCGATTTACGAGGTGAGCGGGCTCCCTCTGAAGCAGGCTGTCGAATTTTTCCGTCGGCTCGGGCTCTCCGGTGCGAAGCAGACTATCGCCGAGAAAATCGTCAACGAGATCGTTGCGCGGCTCAACTTCCTCAACAACGTCGGCCTCGACTATCTCTCGCTCGACCGCGCCGCGGACACGCTCTCGGGCGGCGAGGCGCAGCGCATCCGGCTTGCCAGCCAGATCGGCTCGGGACTCACCGGCGTCATGTACGTGCTCGACGAGCCCTCGATCGGGCTGCACCAGCGCGACAACGCCCGGTTGCTCGCCACGCTCAAGCACTTGCGCGACATCGGCAACACCGTCATCGTGGTCGAGCACGACCAAGAGGCGATCAACTCGGCCGATCACGTGCTCGACATGGGACCGGGGGCGGGCGAGCACGGCGGCGAGGTGGTCGCGGAGGGCCCGCCCGAGCAGATCCGCAGGAACCCCGCCTCTCTCACCGGCCAATATCTCTCGGGCACGCTCGAGATCGCCGTGCCGAAGACCCGCCGCCGTTTCGACCGGGCGCGGGTCCTGAAGCTGAAGGGCGCGCGAGGGAACAATCTCAAGAACATCGATCTCGCGCTCCCGGTGGGGCTGCTCGTGTGCGTGAGCGGCGTCTCCGGCTCGGGCAAATCGACGCTCATCAACGACACGCTCTATCACGCCGTCGCGCGCGAGCTCTACGGGTCGGTGCACGAGCCCGCCGCGCACGATTCGATCAAGGGTCTGGAATTCTTCGACAAGGCGGTGAGCGTCGACCAGAGCCCGATCGGCCGCACCCCGCGCTCCAATCCCGCGACCTACACGGCGCTCTTCACGCCGATCCGCGAGCTCTTCGCGGGCGTGCCCATGGCGCGCGAGCGCGGCTATGGTCCGGGGCGCTTCTCCTTCAACGTCAAGGGCGGGCGCTGCGAGGCCTGCCAGGGCGACGGCGTCATCAAGGTCGAGATGCATTTCCTGCCGGATATCTACGTGCCCTGCGACACCTGCCACGGCAAGCGCTACAACCGCGAGACGCTCGAGGTGCAGTTCAAGGGGAAAAACATCCACGAGGTTCTGCAGATGACGGTGCAAGCCGCCCACGAATTCTTCAACACCGTGCCCCCCGTGGAGAGGAAGCTCCAGACCCTGCTCGAAGTGGGTCTGGGCTACATCCAGCTCGGCCAGCCCGCCACCACGCTCTCGGGCGGCGAGGCGCAGCGGGTGAAGCTCTCGCTGGAGCTCTCCAAGCGCGACACCGGACGCACGCTCTATATCCTGGACGAGCCGACCACGGGCCTGCACTTCAAGGATATCGACCTGCTGCTCTCGGTGCTGCACCGCCTGCGCGACGCGGGCAATACCGTGGTCGTCATCGAGCATAATCTGGATGTGATCAAGACCGCCGACTGGATCATCGACCTCGGCCCCGAGGGCGGCGAAGGTGGCGGGCGCATCATCGCGCAGGGCACCCCCGAAGATATCGCCGCCACCGATTCGGGCTTCACCGGCCGATACCTGCGTAACGTGCTGGGAAAAAAGGTGGAACGCGCGGCGTAGCCTAGAGCCTCATCTTCTTCGGCCGCGACGGCCCGGGCGGCACCGGGCGCCCCGGCCGCGTCAGGACTTCCGGCCGCAGGATTTCGTCGAGCTCGTCCTTCGAGAGCAGTTTTTTTTCCAAGACCAGATCGTATACGGTCCTGCCCGTGGCAAGGGCTTCCCGCGCCACCTCGCTCGCCGCGGAATAGCCGATATAGGGATTGAGCGCGGTCACCAGACCGATCGACTCCCGGACCGCCCGCGCCATGCGCTCCCGGTTCGCGGTGATGCCGGTCACGCAGCGCTCGCGCAGGCTGTCGCACCCTTTTCGAAGATGCATCAGGCTCTTGAACAGGCTGTGGGCGATGAGGGGCTCGAAGGCGTTCAGCTGCAGCTGCCCGGCTTCGGCGGCGAAGCTCACGGTCACGTCGTTGCCGATGACCTCGAACGCGATCTGGTTCACGACCTCCGGGATGACCGGATTGACCTTGCCGGGCATGATGGACGATCCCGCCTGCACCGGCGGCAGGTTGATCTCGCCGAGGCCGGCGCGGGGACCCGAGGACAGCAGCCGCAGGTCGTTGCAGACCTTGGAGAGCTTCACCGCGATCCGTTTCAGCACGCCCGAGAGCTGCACGAAGGCGCCCGCGTCCTGCGTCGCCTCGACGAGATTCGAAGCCGTCACGAGCCGGATGCCGGTGAGTTCGGCGAGCCGCTGGCACACCAGCGCCGCGTAGTCGGGGTGGGCGTTGATGCCGGTGCCTATGGCGGTCGCTCCCAGGTTGATCTCGGTGATGAGCAGCGCCGCCTCCCTCAAGCGCTCCTCGTCCTCCTCGAGCATCACTGCGTAGGTGGTGAATTCCTGGCCGAGCGTCATCGGCACGGCGTCCTGGAGCTGCGTGCGCCCCATCTTCAGCACGTCGGTGAACTCCCGCGCCTTGGCGCTGAATGCGAGGCGGAGCTCCCGCATCGACGCTCCCAGGCGGTCGATCGCGAAATGCAGCGCCACTTTGACGGCCGTGGGATAGACGTCGTTGGTGCTCTGGCTCATGTTGACGTCTTCCACGGGATGCAGATCCCGGTACTCGCCGCGCCCGTGGCCGAGCAGCTCGAGCCCGCGGTTGGCGATCACCTCGTTCGCGTTCATGTTGGTCGAAGTCCCCGCCCCGCCCTGGATGACGTCCACCACGAACTGGTCGAGGAGCTCGCCTTCGCGGATCTCCTCGCAGGCGCGCGCGATCGCCTCCGCCTTGTGGTCCGGGAGCAATCCGAGGGCATTGTTCGCGAGGGCCGCCGCCTGCTTGACGCACGCGAGCGCGCGTATGAGGTCCGGGTAGATGGAGATCGCGGTCCCCGTGATGGGAAAATTCTCCAGCGCTCGCAGCGTATGGATGCCGTAATAGGCGTCTGCGGGGACCGCCCGGTCGCCCAGGAGATCGTGCTCGTTGCGCGTCGGCGCCTGGCTCATGTCGCGATCCTTCTGGAGGCAGAGATCGAATTCTAGTCCCGCGGGCCGCCGCTGCCGCTTGGACAAGGAACGGGGGACTCCCGTAGAATCCTGCAGCCTCCCCCACCCATCCAGCCGCCGACTCGAACGGCAACAAGGAGACCGACATGACCCGACCGATCACCCTGATTCTTGCCGCCCTGGCTCTGGCCATCGCGGTTCCCGCTGCGGCGCAGGAAGGCACTCTGAAAAAAATCAAGGACAGCGGCTCGATCACCATCGGCCACCGCGACGCCTCGATCCCGTTCTCCTACTACGACGACAAGCAGCAGCCGGTGGGTTACGCCATGGACCTCTGCCTGCGCATCGCCGACGCGGTGAAGACCGAGCTCAAGCTGTCCAAGCTCGACGTCAAGTACCAACTCGTGACTTCGGCGAATCGCATCCCGCTGATGGCCAACGGCACGATCGACCTGGAGTGCGGCTCGACCACCAACAACCTCGCGCGCCAGGAGCAGGTGTGGTTCACGATCACGCACTTCGTCACCGCCAACCGGTGGGTGGCCAAGAAGTCCTCGAACATCAAGTCGCTCGCCGATCTGAAGGGCAAGACCATCGTCTCGACCGCCGGAACGACCAACATCAAGCAGATGACCGAGATCAACGCCGCGCAGAACCTCGGCATGAACATCATCTCGGCAAACGGCCATCCCGAGGCCTTCCAGATGGTCGAGACCGGCCGCGCGGTGGCTTTCGCGATGGACGACATCCTGCTCTACAGCCTCGCCGCCCAGTCGCGCAGCCCCGGCGACTACGCGATCTCCGCCGAGGCGACCTCGGTCGAGCCTTACGGGATCATGCTGCGCAAGGACGACGCCGCGTTCAAGAAGGTCGTCAACGCGGCCATGACCAACATCTACAAGTCGGGGCAGATCAACGCGATCTACGAGAAGTGGTTCCAGAAGCCGATTCCGCCCAAGGGGCTGAACCTGAACATCCCGATGAGCGACCAATTCAAGAAGGTGGTCGCGAATCCGACCGATTCCGGAGACCCGGCGGCATACAAGTAGCATCCCGTAGGCACGCGGGAGGGGCGTGAACTACAACTGGCACTGGAAGGTCCTGCTCGAGACCGAGCCGGGAGGGTCGGGAACCTATCTCCATTACCTGATCGTCGGCCTGGGCTGGACTCTCGCCACCGCTCTCGCCGCCTGGGTGATCGCGCTTGCGATCGGCGCGCTGGTAGGCACGCTGCGCACTACACCTCTCAAATGGGCAGTGCGAATGGGCAATCTCTACGTCGAGGTCTTTCGCAACGTGCCGCTGATCGTGCAGATGTTCCTGTGGTTCTTCGTCGTTCCTGAGCTCCTGCCCAAAGGGCTGGGCGACTGGATCAAGCAGATGCCGCCGCCTTGGAGCTCGTACCTCCCCGCGGTGCTGTGCCTCGGGATCTTCACTTCGGTGCGCGTCGCTGAGCAGGTCAAGGCCGGGATCATGTCGCTGCCGCGCGGCCAGCGTATGGCCGGCATCGCGATGGGGTTGACCGAGGCGCAGACCTACGGCTCCGTCGTCCTGCCGCAGGCCTTCCGCATCATCCTGCCGCCGCTCACCTCCGAGTTCATGAACGTGATCAAGAACTCCTCGGTGGCCCTGACGATCGGGCTGCTGGAGCTCACCGGGCGCGCGCGCGCGATGCAGGAGTTCAGCTTCAGGGTGTTCGAAGCGTTCACCGCAGCCACGGTCATCTATCTCCTCACCAACCTGATCGTGGTACTCGCCATGAGGGCCCTTGAGAAGAAAGTGCGTGTGCCCGGCCTGATCGCGGTTGCCGGCGCTCCCCAAGCAGGCCACTGATGCAGGGTTTCGATTTCGACGTCATCCAGCGCTCCTGGGTCTACCTCTTCCGGGAGGGAATGAGCTTCACGCTCACGCTCACCGCTCTGGCGATGGCGGGCGGCATCGTTTTCGGCACACTGCTCGCGATGATGCGGCTCTCGAGCATCAAGCCGGTGTCGATGGTTGCGGGCGCCTACGTCAACCTGATGCGCTCGATCCCGCTGGTGCTGGTGATCTTCTGGTTCTTCTTCCTCGTGCCGTACATCGGCGCGTGGGTGATCGGCGCCAAGGAGCCGATCAAGGTCGGCGCGTTCTGGTCGGCGGCGATCACCTTCACCATGTTCGAGGCCGCGTATTATTGCGAGATCATGCGCGCCGGCATCCAGTCGATCCCGCGCGGCCAGGTGTGGTCGGGCTACGCGCTCGGCCTGGACTACTGGCAGACCATGGCCAGGATCGTCCTGCCGCAGGCGTTCCGCAACATGCTGCCGGTCCTGCTCACGCAGACCATCATCCTGTTCCAGGACACCTCGCTCGTGTACGTGATCTCGGCCACGGATTTCCTGGGTGCCGCCGCGAAAGTCGCGAACCGCGACTACCGCCTGGTCGAGATGTACAGTTTCGTGGCCGTGGTGTATTTCGTCGTCTCGTACGGGCTGTCCTCCCTGGTGAGGCGGCTCCAGGATCGCATCGCAATCGTCAAGTAGGGTCCAATGATCTCGCTCAAGAACGTCAGCAAGTGGTACGGCGGCTTCCAGGTTCTCACTGACTGCTCCACTGAAGTGAAAAAAGGCGAAGTCGTCGTCGTATGCGGCCCCTCTGGCAGCGGAAAATCCACCCTCATCAAATGCGTAAACGGCCTGGAGCCGTTTCAGAAGGGCGAAATCACGGTCGACGGCATCTCGGTCGGCGACCCGAAGACCGATCTGCCGAAGCTGCGCTCGAGGATCGGCATGGTGTTCCAGAACTTCGAGCTGTTCCCGCACATGAGCGTGACCCGCAACCTGACGCTCGCGCAGGTGAAGGTGCTCGGGCGCAGCCCGGACGAAGCGACGCAGAAAGGCCTGAAGCTCCTCGAACGCGTGGGCCTCGCCGCCCACAGGGACAAGCATCCCGGCCAGCTCTCCGGAGGCCAGCAGCAGCGCGTCGCGATCGCCCGAGCGCTCGCCATGGACCCGATCGCGATGCTGTTCGACGAGCCCACTTCGGCGCTCGACCCGGAGATGATCAACGAGGTGCTCGACGTCATGGTCGAGCTCGCCCGCGAAGGCATGACCATGATGGTGGTCACGCACGAGATGGGCTTTGCCAGAATGGTCGCGCACCGCGTCGTCTTCATGGACCGCGGCGAGATCGTCGAGGACGCCTTGAAGGACGATTTTTTCGGAAAGCCGCGCTCGGAACGCGCCCAGCAGTTCCTGTCCAAGATTCTGCATCACTGACCGGGCCGGCACGGCGCGGCAGCAGAGGAGCTACCCTTTCAGCGCGCGTGCGCGAATGGCATCGAGAGTGGTGCTGGTGGTGATGGCCTGCGGGTCGATGCGAACCTCGATGAGCGCGGGCTTGCCGGAGGCCGCGGCGCGCTCGAACGCCGGCGCGAACTGCGCAGTCTCTTCGACCGTTTCGCCGTGGGCGCCGTAGGCGAGCGCGAGCGCGGCGAATTCCGGATTCCTCAGGCTCGTCGCGTACACCCGCGCCGGGTAGTCGCGCTCCTGGTGCATGCGGATCGTGCCGTACATGCCGTTGTTGACCACGACGAAAATCACCGCCAGGCCGTACTGCACCGCGGTGGCGAGCTCCTGCCCGTTCATGAGGAAGTCGCCGTCGCCGTTGATCGAGACGACGACGCGCTCCGGATGCGCGACTTTCGAAGCGACGCCTGCGGGAACGCCGTAGCCCATCGAGCCGTTGGTGGGCGCGACCTGCGTGCGCAAGCCCGGATAGCGGTAGAAGCGCGAGACCCACCCAGCGAAATTTCCCGCGCCGTTGGCGATGATCGCATCCTCGGGCAGGCGCTCGCGCAGCCAGGCGACGATCTCGGCGAGCTGAACCTTGCCCGGGTTCGCGGTGGGCTTCGTCCACTCGAGATAGTCCGCGCGCGCCTGCTCGCGCCACGCTTTCCACGCGTTGCCGTCCACTTTCAGATTTTTCAGCGCGGCGGCAATCTGCGGCATGCCCGAGTTGATCAGCAGCTCGCCCTGGTAGACCCGTCCCAGCTCCTCGGCGCCCGCGTGAACGTGCACGAGCTTCTGCTTCGGGCGCGGCGGCTCGACCAACGTGTAGGCGCCGGTGGTCATCTCGCCCAGGCGCGCGCCGATCACGAGCAGCAGGTCGGCGCCGCGCACGCGCTCGGCGAGCTTCGGATTGATGCCGATGCCGACGTCGCCGACGTAGTGGCCGTGGCGGTTGTCGAACAGGTCCTGGAAGCGGAACGAGCAGGCGATCGGCAGACCCGAGCTTTCCGCGAAGGCCTGCAGGTCGCGGCAGGCGTCGCGCGTCCAAACCGTGCCTCCCAGTATGGCGAGCGGACGTTTCGCTCCCGCAAGCAAGCCGCGGAGCTTTTCCAGATCACCGGCGGAGGGGCTCGCCTGCACCACCTGGTAGGGCGCGACGTCGGACACGCCCGCCGTCTGGGTGAGCATGTCCTCGGGCAACGCGAGCACCACCGGCCCGGGCCGTCCCGACATCGCCAGGTGAAAGGCGCGGCTCACGTACTCGTGCATGCGGTCCGCGCGCTCGACCTGCGCGACCCACTTCGACATCGGCCCGAACATCTGGCGATAGTCCACTTCCTGGAACGACTCGCGGTCGGCGAACTCGCCCGGCACCTGGCCGATGAAGAGGATCATCGGCGTCGAGTCCTGCTGCGCGGTGTGCACGCCGATCGAGGCGTTGGTCGCTCCGGGACCGCGGGTGACGAAGCAGATCCCGGGGCGCCCGGTGACCTTGGCCCAGGCCTCGGCCATGTAAGCGGCGCCGCCGTCCTGGCGCGCGACGATCAGGCGGATCGATTCGCGCGCGTCGTAGAGCGCGTCGAGCACCGCGAGATAGCTCTCGCCGGGAACGCAGAACGCGGTGTCGACGCCGTGGATTTTCAGCGCGTCCACGAGGATCTGCGCGGCGGTTCTGAGTGAGCCGGTGCCTGCCATGTCTGGAAGTCCGTCCGAAGGCCGAAACTATACCTCAGGATTCGATAGAATCCCGTCCATGGTCGACGATATTCCCGGGCTGCGCCGCATCCTGAAGACGAGCAAGGTGATCGCCGTCGTCGGTCTGTCGGGCGACTGGTTCCGGCCGAGCTACTTCGCGGCGAAATACATGCTCGAGCACGGCTACACCGTGATCCCGGTCAACCCGGGACACGACTCCATCCTCGGCCAGAAATGCTACAAGTCGCTGCGCGAT
>Ga0209647_1000698_pt1 | contig 30741 bp, 28 predicted proteins | sample GraSoi_2013_60cm_FD_185827 | JGI IMG/M metagenome (GOLD analysis project Ga0209647, IMG submission 185827) | Grasslands soil microbial communities from the Angelo Coastal Reserve, California, USA - Sample 9_17_2013_60cm (SPAdes) (version 2) | ecosystem: Environmental > Terrestrial > Soil >... | reverse complement strand
GAGCGTTACCAACTGGTTCGAGAAATCCAGGAGGTACCTCAAGGTCGGAAGTTCTACGCCCATGATCTGCGGCAAGCTCGCGGGGTTTCGCTTTTGCTTTTCGACGAACGATTTCTAGCGGACAAACAAAAGTTCACCTCCGTAGAACAGGAAGTAGAAAAGCTCCAGCAGGCTCCGCAAGATTCTCTCAGACAAGTATTTTCGTTAGAAAGCACCGCGGTACATTCTTATCTAATCGAAGAGTTCATTGTTGGCCCAACCTTGCTTGGCGTTCTCCGCGCTAGAGGCGAGTTGACTGCAAATGAGCTCCCCTTGCTTCTCGGCCAGCTGGCACGGTTGGCTGACCATGCGACTGCTCACAGTCTAAATTCAGTTGATCTAACGCTGAACGGGGTTCAGCTGACTTACCCGGGTCTTATTCAAGCCGCAGTCACGCCGGGTCTTTTGCAGCAACCGCTTTCCACTTGGTCACCTTTTCATGTCAAGGTCGCACCGCTCGATTTTTCCGTCTCGGCCGCGGATTCGGCTTGGTCAGGCGCAGCGACGCTCGTGCAGCACGCCGGAACCGATGGAGCAAGAAGTAGTTATCTACGCTTGCTGACCCTTCTTGCTTACGAGCTGCTGGGTGGACCTCGAGCTACCGTCGAATCGTCCGGGCGAGTCAGCCCGGTTTCAGGCCTTTCCGAGGCCGGGAACGCCGTGCTAAGGCGCGGCATCGCCGACGATTTCCCTTCGGCGGTCGAGTTTTCGGAGACGCTGCTGCGAGTTCTTCGAGGCGAAGAACCAGTGTCGACCGGCGTACCGTCAGGTTTAACCTCCGCGACACAAAAGAGCGCGACGCCTGTGGTCACGAACCAGCCAAAACCGGAGCCGATCCCGGCGCCGGTAGCGCAGACACCAACAACTTACTCTGCCAAGACGCCGAGCGTTCAACCCATCGCTCCGATCTCAAGCCGAGCTGGGAATATTGGTTCTACCTCTTCCGGTGGTGGAACCGTCGCTCCGCCCCCGTTACCGGTCCCTCCAACCCAGACTCCGCCGCCGCGACGATCGAGATTCTCGATGGTCGGTCTAATTCTCATTTTCCTTCTAGTCGGCTTTATCCTGGCATTATTGGCCGCAGGCGGCTTTTTCATCTGGAAGGCGATTAGCCATATCCAGGAACCAAACGTTGTTCATGTTACTCCGACACCTACAGCTGTGCCTACTCCGGTGGTAACACCGCGGCGTACCACCCCAACACCGGTTCCGATAACCCCGCGACCCACTCCGAGCCCGACCGTTAAGCCGACTCCAACGGTTACACCGACACCGACAACTCCGCCGACACCGACGCCAACGCCGATCCCTACGCCGGTGGCAACACCGTCGGTCGTGCCGCCAAAAGATGAGTTAGCTACCTCTCTGAAGGCAGCGGATGATTTAGAACGGGCAGGCGATTGGGTAGGCGCGCTGAAACAATTTAACAATATTCTCGCCCAATATCCGGCTGGAGAGGCTGAAGCCCGGCAGCGCTTGGAGAATTTACTTTCCGAAGTGCGCTCTAGTAAAACCAAGGTCACTCCTAACAACTTCTCGATTGTGCAACCCGACATCGAGACGGCAGCTCGAACCGGGGTAGTGCAAGCCATGCTCTTGCTAGCTGAAAATACCGTTAACAGCCAGGTGGCTTATGCGCTCGATTGGTTCGAACAGGCTGCCGCTAAAGGCAACGTGACGGCCAAACGGGAAGCCGGTCTTTTGTTGGCTCGACATCACAACTCACAGGACGACGCCAAAGCGTTCCAGTATTTGAAAGAGGCGGCAGACGGGGGGGATGCCTATTCGAAATACTGTGTGGCTGAGTGCTACTACTACGGGAAGCTGGTGCCGGCCGATGAGAACAAGGCCCTAACTTATTTGCAAGAGGCAGCGGCATTGCGGAACGCGCCCGCCATCGATCTGCTCGGATCTTATTACCGTAAGATCCACAACTACGAAACGGCTATCGCCTATTACCAACAAGCGATCGCGATGCAGTATGCGCGGTCGATGGCGAATCTCGGCGTGATGTATCTTCTCGGCGAAGGCGTCACCAAAGATGTGCCGCGGGCGGTGAACCTATTCAAGCTGGCCGCAGATCATAACGACGAGGTGGGCCTTTACCTGTACGGAACTGCGCTAACCGAGGGCATCAACGGCGCCAAGAACCGCGCGGCTGGCACCAATTACATTCGCAAAGCGGCAGAGATGGGACACCCATTGGCCATAGAGTGGTGCCGCAAGAACAAAGTTCCGTATCAGTCAAATCAGGAGCCACAGACGCCGCAAAACAATAATACCGACCAGCCCAAGGACCGGTAGGGATGAGCGCCTGCTCATCGGAAGAAGGAGTCAGGAGCCAGAATCCAGGAGCTAGGAGGGGAGGCCGGTGAAAAGTGAAAGGTGATAGGTGAAAGGTCACCGAGGGACGTCGCGAAGCCGAGTCGGCCTGTCCGCTGTAGTCCATTGTGAAGGGTAGCGTGCTTAGATGGATGCGGAAAAATGCGGAGGGGGCCTTGCGTTTCGCGTTGCAGCTCCAGTGGTTATCGACGCCTGCGAAATCCTTTGTGGCCACGGCCTGCGGAGAGATGCCCCTCGGCAACCTTTCACCTGTCACCTTTCACCTGCTTCCCCCTCCTGGCTCCTATAAAAGGAGCTTGAGCCACACCGCCGGACCCGGTTAGGCTGGTCGGCTCGATCCTTATATGAAACGTCTAACTACATCCGCTTGTGTCACGCTGTTCGCTACCATCGGTTTTACCAGCTGTGAAAATATGTCGCCGGAAACGACCGGCGTGCTCGCTGGGGTAACATCGGGTGCACTCGCAGGAGGAATCGCCAAGGCCGCAGGAGCCAACAACGCCACAGCTGTGGCTATCGGTCTAGGCACTGGCGCCGCTGTCGGCGCAATCGCTTACGTGATTGCAAAGCACGAGGCCACGGAGAGACAGCGTCGCATTGCAGAAGAACGAGCCAGATTAGCGTACGAGCACATGTCCGCGGAACGCAGAGCACGGGTCCAAAAGCGTCGTTATATCGCGGTCGCAACCGTTCAAGAGAAAGACGATAAAGGCGCCAAGAGCGTGATGATCTACGACACGGAGTCGAAACAGGTCGTCGGGAATAGCGTCTATGACGTTAAAACCGCTCCCAAGGATGGCCAGGTCCAGAAATATGACAGTTATTCAGTCGAATACGTAGGCTCTGGGTCCTAGCAACGAGCGGGAGCGAGCGGGAACGCCCGACTTCGCCCCGTCGTCTGAAACTCCGGGAGGCTACGTCGGGTAAGCCGGCTAAAAACGAACAGGAACACTGCGATGTCGTCTACTGAGCTGCTAACACCCAAAAGAGCCACTTGTAGCGAACAAAAATTTGCCCAAGTTTTGGTACCGGCATTTGCTACTTCGACTTTGATGGCGATTCCGGCTTGCCCGACGTAGCCTCCCGGAGTTTAAAACGACGGGGCGAAGTCGGGCGTTTACGCTCGTTTCTTTAGGATATGCGATTTGGGCATCGAAGCTTTGAACAGAATGGACAGCGTCTAGACGAAGTCGTCGATCTGGAAAGTGAAACCAGGATCGTCGTTAGCGACCACGGCGCTGAGTTGGTGAGCCTGGCCAAGCGCGCACCAGGACAAAATTGGAATGGATATTTGTACCGGGACGGCGATACGAGTGTTCCGGCCGGTGGATGGAAGAGTCATGCCACTGTCATGGGTTATTTCATCCATCGTTTGGTGGGCGAACACACTTGGTACGAAGGCGAAGAAATCCGGGGAGGGAATCATAGTTTCATCCGAACAAAAGTTTTTGCTCCACCCGAGGTGTTGCTTTCCGAAGAGACCGCTACTCTGCGGTATCGACTACCGGCCGAAGCCATCGATAAAAAAGAGTATCCTCGCAAGGTCGCATTCGAGATCTCTTACGTTTTGTCCGGTCAGGATCTGGCGGTCGTCTTTTCTTTTGCTAATCAGGAACATAACCGGCCGGCCCATGTCAGCTTCGGCCTCCATCCCGGTTTTCGAGTGAGCTCTGTCGATGATGCCCGGATCATTCTTCCTCGCGGTAAATACCGGCGTTATTTGGCTCCCGGTAATTTCTTGAGCGGGCAGACCGTCGAATTCACCTCCGCGGGTGATTCATTTCCCTGCAAGCCTTTTGAGCTGCCGGATTCGTTTCTTATCGAACCGGTCGATGTTGATGAATCAGTGGTCAAACTGCAGGACCTAAAAGAACGCAGAGAAGTACAAATCGACCTTTCCGAGACCCCATTCTTCACTATCTGGAGCGATCTTAATCCTTTTATTTGTATCGAACCGTGCTGGGGTCTACCGGATCACAAGGAGCAAGAGCCGTTTGAAAAGAAGGTCGGCATTCAGCTCATTCCGCCTCAAGGCACTCTTGCCCGGCAGTGTAGTTTTCGAATTCTTTAGACATCCTCGGCGGACGCGGCCTACCCCTGGTTCGGGTAGCGTGCTTCCCCCGGATTAACCATGAATATCATTCAAACTCTCCGGCACCGAGCTGAACTGCAACCTGGCGTGCCAGCCATCGTTGATCGGACGTTCTGGGGAGATCGAGTTTTGACCTACGCGGCTCTCAACCGATCTGTCGATTTTCTAGCGCTGCGTCTCGATGAAGAAGGGATAAAACGAGGGGACCAAGTGCTGATGCTGTTGGACCCTTCCCAAGAGCTTTATTTGTTTCTGCTCGCGCTCTTGCAAATCGGCGCGGTGCCCACCTTGTGTGATGCGTTAACGGGTCTGAAACCGTTCGGCCAATGGGTAGAGCAATGCCGGCCGGCGGCTTGTGTGTTACCACAATCTAAGTGGCTGGCGCAGCGTTTTCACCGGCAGCTCCGGCTAATCCCGAAGAAACTCTTCCCACACGCCTTCCGTTTCGAGAATCGCATTTTGCGTATCGGAAAGTTCGGAACTCCCGTAGACCTGGCGCCGGGAGACCTGGCGTTGATCGAGCTTCGGCGGGGCGCTTTCGGCGGACTCGATGCCCGGGGGTGGACCCAAGCCCAGTTGGCTCGCTCGGTACAACGTTTGGCCGGGCACCTGAAAATGAAGGCGGGCGAGATCGATCTTTGCGATTGGCCGTTGCTTCTGCTGGCAAATTCGACTGCGGGTGTAACCAGCGTTGTACCCGTTCGACCCGGTCTGCTTTCGCAGCGCACTCGCAGCCAGCAAGTAGAGAAGTTCCAACCGGCCCGGGTCACAGCGCCGGCTGCCTTTCTTTTGCATTATTTGCGCAAAAGCTCGCACCCCTTGCATAAAATTTTCGTCATTGACGCCCCGGTGCCAGCCGAGAGCCTTGAGTTCTTCGTCCGTTGCCAACAATTCGCCAACGTCGAGCTTTTGTTCGGACAAGACGTACCGCTGGCCTCATGTTCCCTGAGCGAGTATCAAAGTGTCGGCACGGCCCGTTGGGTCGGCCAATTCTTCGCCGATGTCAGGGTCCGGGTCGAACCTGGGTCCCAGGACGCAAATGGTCACGCCGGGGGAACCATTGACGCGAAGGCTCCCCAGGCGCGCTCGGGGGAACTGCTGGTTGCCGGCGACTTTTTACCGAGGCCGCTCGATCTGAACGGTGAGGTCGATACTTCCCGGCTTACGCAGTTCGAAAATGGTGAGCAGTGGATCAAGACCGGCCTACAAGGCTCATTGGATCAGGAACTTAAGTTCCGATTGAGCGGGGAATGAACTTTCGGTAGGGACGAGCTCCTGCTCGTTCAAACGTTCTTGATCGATAGGGAGGAGCTGCTGCTCGTCCGGAGGTTCTGCGGCAAGGCTAGTCTTGGGTAAGACGCGGGGGAGCAGGAGCTCCTCCCTACCGAGCTGCAACTCCTTCCGGAGCCTGCTCTTCGCTGCTGCTCCGGCGAGCGAAAAAGTACGAGCCGATCACCAGGAGAGCGGCAAGAAACTGTGCTACCAGCGTCTCAACCGTGGGGTAAACCGAGAACCACACTCCGGTCCAATCAGGGATACCGCTGAGCCAGTCGATCTTGGTGGTCGGTATCCAATGAGCCAGCTGCATTTCTTGCGCTTGCTCGCCCACCATAACCAGCAACACGACTCCGAGCATGCCCCCCGTCAATACGAGCATCTTGCGGTATGGAAGCCGCCGATGCGCGACAAACGTCAATATCCCGACAAGAGCAGAAAAAATTAGGCCGAGTACCGCTCCGAAGAGGACCGGTTTCCAGCCCATCTTGAGGTAATAGCTTTGTAGGAACAGAACCACCTCAAATCCTTCCCGGTACAACGAAGAAAAACCGAGAAGTCCGAGGCCCCAGATCAAACTCCGTTTGGTGATCTGGGAGTTCTTGGCACCCGTCTGCAGGTCGCGTTTGCGCCGGTTGTGAAAACAGATCCATCCACCCCAATAAACCTTGTGAAAGAACCAATTCATCACTACCAGGAGTACAATCACCGCCAGCAAGCCCGTTCCAGCCTGGAGATCGAGCGCCGGAATGCTTTGGTTCAAGTCGCTAATAATGCCAACCGCGACAAACCAAGTTACGATGGTGAAAATGAAGGCGACCCCTGCTCCGGCGGCGACAGGCCGGCGATGCGATTCTCGCTCACCGACCATATTCGCCATGATCGCCGAGAGCACCAGGATGCATTCCAGTCCTTCCCGAAAGACTAGAACCCCGATATCAAAAATGCCTGAAATTCGATTGGTGTTGGAAACCGTCGGATCCGGGGCGCCATGCGCGGTAATCCCTTGCCAAACGAAAACCAAAAGCACCATCAACCCGCCGGCTATAAGAAACCAGAGCGGCATTCGGAAAGCAGATTTTTCCCGATGGCCGTTACCGGCGTAGGGAACTGTAAGTTGGCCGCTCATGAGTATAGTTGAGAATGAATCTCATTAGCGGCGGCGTCAACCGAGAATTTTGTGGCTTGGGTACTCAGGCGATTGGTGGCGGGCGGTGGGGCGGCAGTAGCGGATCGCAGTGGCACGAATGGGACCTATGGGACTCATGGGGCTCATGAGAGGTGGACAAACTGCCAACCGCTAACGGTCAACTGCTAACTCCTCACCGGTACAGGCGCACAGCGCGTTTGGTGATTCCGGTGAAAATTTCCCAGGCGATAGTTCCTGCTTTCTGGGCTAGTTCGGAAGCAAGTATCGCTTCGTTTCCGTGCCGGCCGATGAGCACTACTTCGTCACCGACATTCACTTCCGGCAATCCGGAAACATCAACCATGGTTTGGTCCATTGTGATCCGCCCAAGCACAGGACAGCGGCGTCCCTGGATAAGAACCTCGGCACCCACATTCGACAGATGACGTGAATAGCCGTCGCCGTATCCGGCTCCGAGAGTGGCTACCTTGGTTTCACGGCTTGTCGTGAAGGTCCGTCCGTAACTGACGGTTCTGCCAGTTTGCAAAGTCCGCACCAGGATCACTCTGGTCTTCAGCGTTAGCACCGGACGGAAGAGTGATTGAAACTCTGGCAGCGGGCAAACTCCGTAGAGAGCCAAGCCAGTGCGCACGATATCCCCAGTTCGCGCGGACTCACCAAAACGCATGACCGCAGCGCTATTGAGGATGGTTCCAGGCACGGTCCCAGAAAGCTGTTCCGCCTCTCTGCGAAATCGGTCGAGTTGATCAGCGGTATATTCGCGGTCTTCGTCCGCTACCGGAAGATGTGAAGAAAGAGCCGTCACTCGGACCTGCGCCAGCTTCGTAAGCCGGCGAAATTCTTCGGCGGCTTCTCCATGCCAAAGGCCGATTCGACCCATACCGGTATCGAACACAAAGTGAACATCCAACGGTGCGCCAGGTACCATCTCCGCTAAACGACATCCTTCTTCAGCGGTTGAGATAGTGGGGATGAACCGTTCCCGAACAATCACCGGAAGTTCTTCTGGAATAGCGGGTCCGAGAATCATGATCGGAGCTTCTATCCCGGCCCGCCTGATCGCTTGAGCTTCTGCGGTATTCGCTACCGCGAAGAGATCCACTTGATCGCGCAGAGCGACCGCCACCGGCTCCAATCCATGACCGTAAGCATCGGCTTTGATCACCGCAGCGAACCTTACGCCGGAAGGAACCCGCTCTTTTAGCTGGGCTAGGTTGGCTTGAAAGCCGCTAACATCAATTTCAGCCCAGCAGCGATGCGGATGATTCATGCCGAGAATGACAAATGACAAATGGCAGATGACAAATAGAAACCATCTGATGGGTTTGAAAAAGCTTTAAACAGCAAGAAGGACCATCCAGACCAACTGCCCTCACCAGGCGCTTCGTTCTCCCGACTTCGCTAGCCATCGGAGTTTGAAGCCTACAAACCACAAGCTTCGTCGGGCAGGACTTCGGCGAGCTCAGTCGAGTCGCTGTCCTCGTCGTCGTCCTCGAATCCGGCCGCGCGGAGTGATGGAGTGTTGGCCCGCCCGCATCGCTACGCGAAGCGTTGCGGGCGGGAGTATTGGAGTACTGCCCCAAGCCCGAATTGCACCCGCGTAGCGGGTAGGGATGCTGAAGGGGCAGAGACCGGCATCACGTCGGGTACTGCGGTCGTTACTGCCGATCGCGCGAAAACCAAAGGAACCCGGTGACAACCAACAACGTCAGGTTCCGGATCAGTGGCCAAATGGTGCCGGTGTTTTCGACCGAGCGACCAAAACAACCGCAATCAATGCTCAAGCCGCGGGCAATAGCAGCAACCAGCGCGCCGGAAAAAATTGTGAGCAAAATCGCTGTCCAGACCAATGCACCGCTCTCCCAGCGCCCAAGCAGAAGACATATCCCAACGCAGAGCTCCAAAGCGGGAAGCAGAACAGCAAGCCCGGCTGTCACTGGCCATGGCGTTAGCTGATAGTTCGCGATTTGTTGGGCAAACGCCGCGGGATCAAGCAGTTTGGCCACCGCCGCGAATAAAAAGAGAGCTGCCATCAAAAATCGGAGAGCGTAACGGCTGATCCGCACCACCGGTCGTGCTGCTACCGTTCGATTTACTGTGCTCATGGTTGGGCGTGCTTCCAAGCTTCCCAGCCGCCTTCTAAAAAGTAAGCGTTCGTTATCCCGCTAGTTCTCAACTTTTCGGCGATCTCGCGACTGAGTTGGCACGACGTCGCGCTACAGTACACTACGACTCGCCGGTCCGGACTATACTGATCCAGAAATTTGGGGAACTGTTCCGGCCAATTCTCAAAGTTTAAACTAACGGCTTCTGGAATATGGCCGGAAGCAAACTCTGCGTCCGGACGTGCGTCCACCCATAAGACGGTCCTGGCCCAATGTTGGACCTGGGCCAGGTTAACCTCGTTCGGGTCGGTCGGCGGCGCCCGAAAAGCAGGGCGTTTCGGATGAACCGCAGCCGTGACGCCGGCTAGCCCCACTGCGATTAACAAAATCAATCCAGCCTGACGAAAGGCGGTCATCTGACCCGCGCGTAAGCGTAATAGGTTTGCGGGTTATCCGTCGGATAATCAGTTCTGACCAGCAACGTGGCGCTTTCCGGTCGTTTAGTGTCTCTCGGAGTTACTTTGACTTGCAGTTCCACACCGGGACGAACTTCGTTGACCTCCAATTGGATATCGGGATTATCCGCTTCGACCTTAAGCAACTTGATCGGGAAACCGTCTGTCACCTTGATATCGATGGTCTTCGGCGTGGGTGCCTCCCCGATGGTCCACATCACAAAACTGGGTTTCATAACGATTGGCTCGGGAATGTCGGCCAGGAGTCGAAGCACCGTAGGCGATTTCGCATTCTCTTTGGTGGTCACGATGATCGACTTTTCTTGGTGGCCGGTTCTGCTGGCAATGTCCATCCGCGCGACGATTTGGCCTGACTCGCCAGGTGCATAATCATTCTTGGCTAAGGCCGCCGTCGTGCATCCACAAGATGTGTGGACATTATCAATGGTGATCGGTGTCGTCCCGGTATTGGTAAACCGATAAGTGGCCACGATCTCGTGGTCACCCGGTTTCGCTTTTACACTTTGCTCGGTGGTTTCCCATTTCAATTGAGCGAAAGCAGGAACAGCCAGGAATAGGCTCAGGAGGAGAGAGAGACGCATGATGGAAATGAGAATGACAGATGACAAATGGCAAATGACAAAATTTTAGAAGGCGGAAGCTGGTTCTTCGTCCCGCGAGGCCATTCACCGCGTTGACGGTTCGTTGTCTAAGGCTGCCAGCCCTCTTCTTTAATCGAGACCGTGGTTATTTTGCGCCGATTGATGAGTTCGATGTTTCGGAAGCTGTCCAACAACACGACATGAGTTCTGCCAATCAAGGCGTGATCCCGGCTCTGAACTGGGCGAACAGTCCCGTCATCGGTGGTGATAGAAAACGGGACAAAAGGGTCTGCCCGCAGCAGTTTTTGTATCTCGTCAACCATCGGCACGGTCCGAAACAATAGGCTTAGTGCGCTACGTTGTCTAACAGATTATAAAATTGTTTCAGCATAATTGAGCGACCATGGGAACCGGCGGTTCCTACCCAAATATCCTCGACAAATTCTCTGCCAATGCATCGCCAACCCGATACTCAAGCAGCTGCGGTTTTGTGCTCCGCCGCACTGGCAACATGCACTGTTATCGACCTGTGCTACCTTCCCCCTGACGCCATGTACCAGATAGTTTTTAACGAGATCAGCGCAGCGGAGATGGCTAAGATCCCGAAAAAGCTGCAACTCGAGTTACTAGCTGAGTTTCAGTTTCTGCCGGAAAATCTCGATCATCTGGATTCAAAGGCGTTTGGTGTCATTGAACGCGAAGGTAAGAAGCTTTACCGCTATCGAGCCAGCGATTATCGAATCTACTTCGCTCGCACAGCGGAAGGTATCCTGGTCCATCGGGTCCTTCACAAGAACACGATCGGCGATTTCCTGTTCCGATCGAAACTGCCCTTGGCAGAAGACGAACAGTTAGAACAAAGCACCGGTTTTTGGAAACTGATCGAAGAAGGGGAACGCACGAAGAACGAGCGGTAACGCACTTCGCCCCATCGTCCGAGGGTATATTTTTGAGAGGCATCCTTAGCTGTGATGCGCGATCTTCAATACAATCAACCCCAAGATGGTTACGCCCGCCAGAAGAAGAACCGGCCTATGTTTCCCGAAGGCAAAGAGTATATGGCAGGCCAAGGCAGCTGCTGCCGCCGTCAGCGCGCCTACCAGATACACCGTATTTAAATTATCTGAGCTTAGGTTATCGGATGTTATCGCAATGAGCTCAGCGAGCGTTCTGATGACAATAAGAATCAGAATGCCAATAGCAACCTGCGCGATTCTAAAGGTTGAGAGCTTAAGCATGGATCTAACGTTGGCTGAATTCGCTTGCACTTTCTTTAGCGTAAGCTGCCGTACTATTCCGCCAGCGTTTCAAAGACCGATTTTAACCGGGCAAACTTCCCGAGATCAATCTCTGGCTGCCCCTCTTTATTAAAGCGCTGTCCCAGCTCGCTCATGAAATCGACGCAGAATAACAGGGTATAGGCTTCTACGGTCAGTCGCTGCTGCTTACTTAGCTGCCGGTCCGAGGTCGTCACCGAAAACACGTGATGACAAAGCCCCGTCAAAAATCGTCGAATCTCGGCTGGCTCCAGGCCAAGCCTCGAGCGAACTACGATCGCAGCATCTTTAGCAGTTGGTGTATCTGTCGCGTTCACGTGAGATGTAAGCGCTGATGTCGCTGGGAGGGTGGCACAAAAGTAATCAGTAATCAGTAAGTCAGTAATCAGTCCAGAAGACGACAGAGCCTACATGAAAGCAAAAACTGATTACTGACATACTGATTACTGATTACTGATTACTTCCATAACCACCCCAAAGCGACCGAACTCGCCCCCTCGCCCCCTCACGTTCCATTAGCCAGCTCATTGTTAGCGGGCTTAATCGGCACATACTGGTAGAGCCACGTTTCCGATAGAATCTTGTCGCCTGTCCTTAGAAACATACGCAGCTCGACCGGTTCATTGCCCGAAACACCCAGGTCAAATTCAGCCCGCCAATGTCCGAGTATGCCATCTGGCACCGGCTCGATGAAAACATTAGAAACATTGCCCCGCGACGTCGAAACAATGGGTTCCGGCTTAACGCCGCCCGGAAGATCTGCCAAAGGTTGCCCTAAGAACTCGACCACAAATTTTCGCGCACCGTCAGGTCGCCGACTTCCTGGTTGGCCGCCGGCTCCCAAACGGGTAGCGAAACAGTGAGCAAGTCGAGTTGGGTACGGTTCATCTGCTAACCAATGAAGCCGATACCGCAACCGATAAGCTGCACCCGCCTGGCCTGGATCGCTTGGCACCCACATCGCTACGATGTTATCAACGGCCTCACTATCGGTCGGTATTTCAACGAGCTGCACCGTTCCCGGACCCCAATTGTCTAGAGGTTCAACCCACAAGCTAGGCCGCCGTTCGTAGTGCACCCCATCAAGATAGTGATCAAAGTTGCGATCCCTTTGCAACAGACCAAATCCCCGGGGACTAGCGTCTACAAACGACGAGACGGTAACGTCACGCGGGTTATTCAACGGCCGCCAAAGATGCTCTCCGGTCCCAGTCCAAATCGCTAACCCGTCTGAATCATGGACATTCGGCCGCCAATCGAGAGCAGTGGGCCTCTTCGTTTCCGAAAACCAATACATCGAGGTGAGGGGCGCCAGGCCCAAGCGCTCGACCGCTTTTCGAAGAAAAAGCGCTGATTCAACCTCCATGACAACACCGGTCGCCCGTCGCAAATCGAAGCGATAAGCACCAGTGACGCTGGGGCCGTCTAACAAGGCATAAACAACCATGCTGCCATTGTCTGTTTTCGGGGTTTCGATGTAGAATTCGCTGAATCGAGGAAATTCCTCCGGTCGATCAGGCAGGGCGGTGTTAATGGCGACTCCACGAGCAGATAGACCGTACTGATAGAGTTCGCCGATCGCGCGAAAGTAAGAGGCGCCCAGAAATACGGCCCAATCATTTTTTCTCCAATCCAACGTTGCTTGGTCTCCAAACCTGCTCTCCTGGAATCGGAAACCGGCAAAACCGCTATCCTTTGGCAAAGCCCGAGCCGGATTATCCAGGTCCATTTCAAAGTAATTCGGGTCGTAAACTATCTCGTGAGCGATCGGATCGGTTTGACTTTCCTCAACGACAAAAATCCGCACTGGTAACCGGTAGAGACCTCCTAATGGGAAAAAGGTGATAGGATAGGCGCCGGGACCGTTGGCGAAAAGGGCTGAATCCGTATCGAAGCGAATCCGGCCGCGAGCGTCGTAATCAATCTTGTCGAGAATCTCCTTTGGCGGAGCCGGCGGAGCGACATAGTCCTGATGCGCCATGTCCTGAGCTCGATGGATAAGGGCGTCGAATGAAAATGACTGACCACCCTGAAATTTCAGGATTGAAGCGGCGAAAGAAGATGAGCGAAAACCGAGTCCCGCCAACACTGCGGTCGCGCCTGCTGAAACCAAAAAAGTGCGACGATCTAACATGTGTCTGCCCAATAGTCCGCCTTCTCCAGTCACGGCTCGCCCGACATAGCCTCCCGGCTTGCCCGACGTAGCTTGCTGAGTTTAAAACGAAGAGGCGAAGTCGGAAGTTTAAAACGACGGGGCAAAGTCGGGACGATAGTGTCGACTAAGGCCTTGTCCAATAGGAAAAAAGATCTCGGGCGTTTAGTTGATCAGCTGGATTGCTCACAATGCCAGCGTTGCTTTCGCGGCATCTCCAGAGTTTCTTTAGTTAATGGATCTGCTCACTTCGATATTGTCGGATACTGACACCCGCCATCGATTTTTCCCTATCTCCAAATCGAAGATTTTTATGGCGCACGCGGCGGTTACGGCTCTAGCCGGCCCGGCGGCAGAAGCCATGAGCGAGCTGATCCGCAAGTGTTCTGAAGATTTTCCCGATTTTTCCGAGACGCTCACTTTGATCAAGCAGACCCGGGAATCAGCCGGTCGCTTGCTGCATTCGTCTCGGGACGAAATAGCTTTATTAGGACCCACGTCTTTAGGTCTGAGTTTGGTGGCAAATGGAATTGCCTGGGCGCCAGGCGATGAAGTCGTTTGTTACTTGGACGATTATCCAGCCAATGTTTATCCCTGGATGAACCTCCGGGATAAAGGCGTTGTGGTCCGATTCATTGAACCGGCTCAAATTGGCGAGCTCACGGTGGAAGCAGTGGAACGGACCCTGACGCCCAAGACGAAGCTCGTAGCGCTCGCGTCCTGCAGTTTCATATCCGGGTTTCGGATTGATATTGCTGCGATCGGCAAGTTGTTGCGAGAACGCGGTATTCTTTTTTGCCTCGACGCTATCCAAACATTGGGGGCGTTCCCGACTACCGTCGAACACGTTGATTTTCTGAGCGCGGACGCCCATAAATGGTTGCTGGGGCCGGTGGCGATCGGGGTGGTCTATGTGAAGAAAGAACTGTTTGATCTCTGTCGCCCGACTCTCCTCGGCGCTTCGAATATCAAAGCCCCAAACTTTGTGGCCCAGAACCAGGTCGAGTTTGTGGAGGGCGCCCAACGTTACGAACCTGGTGTTCTTAATATCCCTGGGGTTGCCGGTATGAAGGCCACCATTGATCTCTTGCTCGAGATCGGAATCGAGAAGGTTGCTGAACGTATCCTGTCTATCAGAAGCCGGTTGGTTTTCGGTTTAGTCGAACTCGGGTTTACGCCGCTGGGAGCAACCACTAACGATTCCCATTTTTCCGGCATCATTACCGTCTCTCATCCAACCCGAGACATCCCTTCTCTGTTTAAACGATTGTCAGAAAATCGAGTGGTGTGTTCTCCCCGCCAAGATCGGCAGGGGAATCATTATCTGCGATTTAGCCCGCATTTCTACAATACCGAAGATGAAGTGGACCGGGTTTTGGAGCTGTTGAAGCCGGCATGAGGGTTGGGATTTCGCTGTCACTTTCAAAATTGTTTGCAGCAAATTCCGGTCGTCGCCGTCTGCAGCCATTTGAACCGGAGCTGGGTATCGGTATGTTAACCGCAGGAGGTATTTTTTATGACGGATGTGAATGCGTTTGTGAGACGCACACTCCTGGTGGCAGCCATCAGTGTTCTTCCTTGGGCGAATATTGCTTCGGCCCATGGCGGCGGCGGTCACGGTTCAGGCGGATCAAGTGGTAGCGGTTCCTCGAGCAGCTCGGGCAGCAGTAGCTCAAGTGGCGGACATTCCTCAAGTAGCTCGAGCAGTGGACATTCCTCGGTTAGCTCCAGCAGCGGGCATTCCGTGAGCAGCGCAAATGCAGGCCACTCAGCGCCTTCGAAGGTAAGTCACCCCGCCGCCGACCCGAACAACGGCTCTCAATCGGCGATGACTGGCAAGGGCATGCACGTAGCCAGGGTTCACCGGACTTTCGAAGAGCACGGATCGAGCACCGGCGGCTATAACCAGCAAAATACAGAAACGAACACAGACGAGTGGCGACGCCGTCACCCGCACTTACTGTTCGGATTTATCCGGTATTAGTAGTGCGAGCTGATCTGCGTGGTCTTCTGATCAGCTACTCATCAGGAAGAGGTGCGTGAAGTGAGCCGGGCCAGATAAACCCGGGTTTGATAAGGGAAGTCAATCCAACCCAATTGGGCGTGTTTCTCAAAAAACGCCTCCATCCTCTGGATGAAAGTGTTGTGCCCCGGCTGCCCGACATTGGGAACGTAGGAGGAGGAAAGCACTCGCCCAAGGAAGCTTTCTCGGTTCAAACGTTGCCCGTGTGGAAAATGAAATAGATCGACCGGGTCCGGGGCGAAAAAGGCTGCGATATCGGCATCAGTGATGTGGCGTTGGCTGACCCGGCGATATTCCGGCGCTGATTCTTGCAGGATGCGGTCATACTCTTCGGTGGGGGCCTGGTTAGTCCGTTCGTTCCAAATCAGGAACACCGACCTAGGCGAACGCAAAATGCGCCCGAATTCAGCCCGGCACCGCTGGCGATCGAACCAGTGAAAGGACTGAGCACAGGTTACTGCCTCAACCGAGCCCGGAGCGAGCATCGTATCCTCAGCCGTCCCCACGATGCTCTGAAAGCCCGGCCGGCGGCTGAGATTTCGTTCTGCCTCCCGGCGCATGGGCGCATTCGGTTCAACGCCGAACACCGCGTATCCCGCTTGCAACAATTGATCTGATAAAATCCCGGTCCCAGAACCAATATCCGCGATTGTGGCCGGAAGCGGCAATTGCTCGAGCAGAAACCGAATCAAAGCATCAGGATAATTGGGCCGAAACTTGACGTAGTTTTCAACCCGGTCGCTGAAACGCTGAGTAGGATCCATTCTAAAGGAGTTCAGGACTTGAAGAAGTTCAGGAGTTCAGTAGGCCGAATCAAATATGTGCTAAACCGGTGCTCATATCCTGTACCTTTCAATCGGGCGTACGAGACGGAACTCTTTATTCTTGAAATTTGGCGCGCTGCCTCAGCCTGAACTCCTGAACTCCTGAACTCCTGAACTCCTGAACTCCTGAACTCCTGAACTCCTGAACTCCTGAACTCCTGAAACACCTTCCCCCTTTACACGCCCCCATGATTCCACGAAGGTGCGCCTCCTCTGTATGCAAAAGATCGGCATTGGGCTGGCTGGGCTAGGCACCGTAGGGATCGGTGTTTATCGGTCACTGCTTCAAAACAATTTGCTGCTGACTGAGCGAGTCGGACTGGAGCTAGAGGTTCGCCGCATCGCTGTCCGGAACCTGGCGAAATCTCGAAGCGTACAGCCCCCGGCAGATATTCTCTCCGATCGATGGGAAAGCGTGGTGGACGACCCAGCGGTTGGCATCGTGGTTGAGCTGATCGGCGGTCTAGAGTTGCCTTTTGCCCTCTTCCAGCGAGCGTTAAAGGCTCGAAAACCGGTGATCACCGGCAACAAAGCGTTGCTGGCAGAGAAAGGGCCGGAAATTTTCGAGCTGGCGGCAGAGGCCAATGTCCCTGTTTTTTTCGAGGCAGCGGTCGCCGGAGGGATTCCCATTATCAAATCGATTCGAGAAGGGTTCATCGGCAATCACCTCCAATCGATCCATGCGATTTTGAACGGTACCAGCAATTACATCCTGAGCCGGATGACGGAAGCGGGAATCGATTTTCCCGAGGCGCTTCAGGAAGCACAGGCGAATGGATACGCTGAAGCGGATCCGACCTTGGATATCAATGGTTGGGATGCCGCTCACAAAGCCATCATCTTAGCGTCGCTCGCTTACGGTTTTTGGGTCGACAGCCGGCTAGTTTACGTGGAGGGAATCGAGAAGGTTTCTGCGGCCGATATTCGTTTCGCTCAGGATCTAGGCTACCGGATCAAGCTCGTTGCGACAATACGAGCGGATTCGAACTCGTCGATCGAGGTCCGGGTGAATCCGACCTTGGTTCCGCAGGGACATGTCCTTGCCTCGGTCAACGGAGTCTTTAATGCATTGATGGTGCGGGGCGACATCGTTGGTGACACCCTTTTTTATGGGCGAGGCGCCGGCCAGGACCCCACCGCTTCCGCCGTTATCAGCGACTTGGCGCAGGCCGCTATCTGGATCGATTCCGGTGGTAAAGCATTCGGATTTACCCCGCATGGTTTATACGGGAAATGTCTTCCGACTGACCAATTGGTCTCGGGTTTTTATTTACGACTCACTGTGGACGATCGCCCCGGGGTTTTGGGACAGATCGCCGGGATCTTGGGAGGGCACGATATTGGTATTTCCTCGGTCATCCAACCGGAAAGCCACGACGCTACGGCAGTGCCACTTGTGCTGATGATTCACAACGCCCCGTTTGGCCGGATGCGCACGGCGGTTGAAGAAATAAAACGTCTGGCTTGCGTAAAAGGCCCACCGATCTTGCTCTGGATCTTATCATGAATCCGAGAACCGATCGGTCCATCGGAGTAATTAACCGATACCGAAATTTGCTGCCGGTCACCGAGGCGACCCCAGTCATAACCTTAGGCGAAGGATCAACCCCGTTGATCGAATCGCCCAAACTCGCTGCCCTGGCGGGGAAAGGTTGTCGCGTTTTTCTCAAATTCGAGGGAGCTAATCCGACCGGATCATTCAAGGATCGCGGGATGACAGTGGCAGTGAGCCTGGCCGTCGAGCGCGGTGCGAAAACTTTGGTTTGTGCGTCCACTGGAAACACTTCCGCGGCCGCAGCCGCCTATGCCGCTCGAGCCGGTATGCGATGCGCTGTGCTCTTACCGGCTGGTAAGATCGCTTTGGGTAAAATCGCCCAAGCGTTTGTCTACGGCGCCACTGTCATCGGGATCGATGATAATTTCGATGCTTGTCTGAATGTTGTCCGGGAGTTGCAAAAGGAACCTACGATTGCGGTCGTAAATTCGATCAATCCCGATCGGTTGGAGGGCCAGAAGACCGCGGCTTTCGAGATCGTCGACGAGCTCGGCGATGCTCCTGCTCTGCATATATTGCCGGTCGGTAACGCGGGGAACATCACGGCCTACTGGAAAGGCTATCAAGAGTACCGGAAATTGAATCGGGCCAGCCGCACACCGCGCATGCTCGGTTTCCAGGCGGCAGGTGCGGCTCCGATATTTTTTGATCAGATCATTCCTTCGCCCGAGACCGCGGCGTCGGCGATCCGCATCGGAAACCCGGCCAGTTGGGGACCCGCCAAGGTTGCGGTTAAAGAGTCGGGTGGAGCGATCGATATCGTTTCCGATAACGAGATCTTCGCAGCGCAGCGTTGGTTAGCGTCTCACGAAGGCGTTTTCGCCGAGCCGGCCAGCGCAGCATCCGTTGCTGGATTTCTGAAATGTGCGGATCCCGCTCGCAGGTGCGACTCTTGTGCGCTGGCTCAATTGCCGGAGGACAGTAACATCGTCTTAACGCTAACCGGGCACGGGTTAAAAGATGTTGCTGCTGTGCTCGACCGGTGTCCCCCGCCCTTAAAAGCTGAAGCAAATAAAGAGGCGATCTTACGGTTGTTGTTATGAGCCTTATCGTCCAGAAATACGGCGGAACCTCGGTTGCTAATCCGGAACGGATTCTCAATGTCGCCAAGCGAATTTTGGAGACTCAAAGGGAGGGCAACCAAGTCGTGGTCGTCGTGTCGGCCATGTCGGGCATGACCGATAACCTGATCGGACTAGCGAACCAGGTAGCGCCGCATCCCACCGAACGGGAAATGGACGTGCTACTGGCGACCGGCGAACAGACCACGATCGCTTTAACGGCCATGGCCATTAATGGGATGGGCGGTCGGGCAACTTCGCTCACGGGCGCCCAAGCTGGCATCGTAACGGACGGGGTTCATACCAAAGCGAAGATTGCCAATATCTCTCCCAAACGGATCCATCTTTTGTTGGACTCGGGGAGCATTGTGATCGTGGCCGGGTTCCAAGGGGAAAGCATCGAAGGCCAGATCACTACGCTGGGAAGAGGTGGATCGGATCTAACCGCCATCGCGCTGGCGGCCGCTATTAATGCCGATCTTTGCCAGATCTTAACCGACGTCAAAGGCGTCTATACCTGTGATCCACGCATTGTGTCCGGCGCTCGGAAAATTTCCGAGATCTCTTATGACGAGATGCTGGAGATGGCCAGTCTCGGAGCTAAAGTCATGCAATCGCGCGCGGTCGAGTTTGCTAAGAAATTCGGAGTGGTTTTTGAAGTTCGTAGCAGCTTCAACCACGAACCAGGAACTCTCGTGAAAGAAGAAACTGCCAGCATGGAAAAAGTGGTGATCCGCGGGATCACCGTGGACCGGCGCCAGGCTAAGGTTACTGTCAGCCAAGTTCCGGATCGCCCCGGGGTCGCTTCCAGGGTCTTTAACGCGATCGCCGCGTCCAACCTGAATGTCGATATGATCGTGCAGAACGTCTCCGCGGACGGCACGACCGACATCACCTTCACGATTCAAGCGGATGAGTTGCCCAAAATCGAACGCTGTTTGGACCCAGTGGTGACCGAGATCGGCGCAAAAGGATTTAAAGCCGTAGGGGGCATCGCGAAGCTCAGCGTCATTGGTATCGGAATGCGCTCACACTCCGGAATCGCCGCTAAAATGTTCGAGGTGTTAGGACAGGCCGGGATCAATATCCAGATGATTTCAACGTCCGAAATCAAGATCTCGGTCATCGTGGACGAAGACCGGGTCGATGAAGGCGCCAAGATCATTCACGCCGGGTTTGGTCTGGAATGATGCGGAGTGTCCGTCGGTCGTCCCAAAGGGACTGCTGATCTTTTACTCGGTAAAAAATTCCTAGGCTGCTTCCCCACCCCAGTCTACGTTCGTCCTCCATGTTAAGAGGACGTTTTCAACAAGAGACCGCGACAAGCATGCAACGCTTGTCCGAGTCAGTCTCATTCGATTGGCGTCTCTTTCGGTTTGATATCCTAGGTTCAATCGCGCACGCAAAAGCCCTTCACAAAGCCGGATTACTGACAGAGGGCGAGCTTCAGCAAATTGAGACCGGCTTACTAGCGATCGAAGAGGAAATCGTCGCCGGAGCATTCCAGTTCCGCCTGGAGTTGGAAGACGTCCATATGAACATCGAAGCCGAACTAACGAAAAGAATAGGCCCGGCCGGTGCCAAGCTTCACACCGCCCGAAGCAGAAACGATCAAGTCGCACTTGATCTTCGGCTCTATCTTCGAAACGAATGCACTGAGATTCGCGCTTTGTTGATGGACTTCCAACGCGCTCTGGTCGGCGCCGGTCGAAAATATGCCGATGCCGTACTACCTGGCTACACCCACCTGCAACGCGCCCAGCCAGTGTTGTTAGCCCACCACTTTCTCGCTTACGTAGAAATGCTGGAGCGTGATAAAGAACGATTGGCTGACGCTCGCAAAAGGGTTAATCGGATGCCGCTTGGGTCGGGAGCAATTGCCGGCTCAACTATTCCAATTGATCGGGCCTACATTGCTCAACTACTGGATTTTCCGGATGTGACCCGCAATAGCATGGATGCCGTAAGCGATCGGGATTTTGTCGCAGAGACGCTGTTCGTGCTGGCTCTGATCGGTGTTCATCTTTCTCGCCTGAGCGAAGATCTGATCCTGTTTGCGTCGTCTGAATTCAAGTTTGTGAAGATCAGCGATGCGTTCAGCACCGGCTCGAGTCTAATGCCTCAGAAAAAGAATCCCGATGTGTGTGAGCTGACCCGGGGCAAGAGCGGTCGGCTCATCGGCAATTTGGTTGCTCTCCTCACCGTCATTAAAGGATTGCCGATGACGTACAACCGGGACCTGCAAGAAGACAAAGAAGCGGTCTTCGACTCGATCGATCAAATCAAGCTGGTGCTGGAGGTTTACTCCGCCATGATTCGGGAGCTTGAGTTCGATGCCGGCGTTATGCGTCAGGCTGCCAATGACCCGGCATTACTGGCGACAGATCTTGCCGACTACCTAGTCTTACGCGGGTTACCGTTCCGGCAGGCCCACGAGGCGATTGGAGGACTCGTAGTCTATTCTCAAGAGCAAAAACGGGCGTTACCCGAGCTTTCCCTGGAGGAATTCCGCCGGTTCAGCGATCGCTTTGCGCCGGATCTGTATGAAGTCTTTCAGCTCGATGCTGCCATGACTAAAAGGGTCGCCATCGGCGCACCTTCAGCGAAAAATGTTGCAGCCGAACTGGAAGCGTGGGACGCAAGGCTTCGTGAATGAGGAAGCAGCTTGGGTTGTCTCCCGGAGTGAAGTTCTGTTCCGCAACCCTCACGTTGAAGTCCGGGATGAAACGGTCGTCATCCCTGGCGAGAATCATCCACGCCATTGGACCGTAGTCGGTCGAAAAAAAGCCGTGGTGATTGCACCGGTTACGCTAGAAGGCCGCTTTGTCCTGATTCGCCAGGCGCGGATCCCGGTCCGGCGCTGGCTCTGGGAGTTTCCGGCCGGTCAAGTCGATGAAACGAAAACACCGAGCCTGGAGCAGCTACGGCAAACGGCGTTACGTGAATTGGCGGAAGAAGCCGGCTACCAGCTGACCGCTGACGGAAGTCTTACTTATCTCGGACATTATTTTCCATCTCAAGGTTTTACGGACGAAGAGAACCATCTGTTTGTAGCTAGCCCTGTTCATAAGAATGAACTTGGGTTTCAGCCCGAGCACGCAGAAGCGATTTCGGCTCATAGAGAGTTTAGTCTGGAAGAACTACGAACCATGATCGCCGAGAGCATCGTCCAGGACGCGAACACGTTGGCGTTGTTCGCGAGGATGGTAGTACGAGGATTGGTCCTCTAGGGGCGGGCTGCCTAACCGCAGCAGCCATGAAATGGCTAAACAGAATAGCCCAGGGCTTCAGCCTGGCTTCAGCCCTGGGGTAACGCCCAACTAGAATCCGCCCTCACCAGGCGCTTCGTTCTTCCGACTTCGCTCGCTGACAGAACTGCCAACCAACGAGCGCAGAAAGCTACGTCGGACAGGACTTCGGCGAGCTCAGTCGAGTCGCTGTCCTCGTCGTCGTCCTCGAATCCGGCCGCGCGGAGTGATGGAGTGTTGGCCCGCCCGCATCGCTACGCGAAGCGTTGCGGGCGGGAGTATTGGAGTACTGCGCCAAGTCCGAATTGCACCCGCGTAGCGGGTTGGGGATGCTAAAAGGGCGGCCGACCTCGGTCTTGCCGTTACATTCGTGCTTGTATCCGATTCTATTTTCTATTCCACGTCATTCACGGCGTTATCATCCCGGTTGTGGCGTCAGCACGTTGTGGTTATGGTCCTAGTTACCGTTAATTCCCTCGAATGAAGCTTTCGAACTTTTTTAAATTCCGCGAAGGCGAAGACCCGGAAGCGGTTAAGCCGTTCCTTGACCATCTGGAGGACTTGCGTTGGGTCATAATCAAGATCGCCATCACCCTCGGGGTCGCGATGCTGGTGGCGTTCTGCTTTCGAACCCAGCTAGCCCTGATTTTGCAGCTTCCATTGCAGGCTCTGGATCCTAACCTCCTGAAAAGCCTGGCTGCATTCGGGGTGGCAGACTCGATGACGATCTCGCTCCAGCTGGCTTTTTACGCGGGCATTGTGTTGGCGTTTCCGTTCCTGATCTATTTTGCCGGCAGCTTTGTCCTGCCCGCGCTCACCCCGCAAGAAAAGCGGGCCATGTTGCCGGCTGTACTGGTCGGCTTCGGACTCTTTCTGGGAGGGGTCACCTTTAGCTATTTCTTCGTTCTACCCCCGACCTTGCGCTTCTTCTTTCACGACGCCATGGCCATGCACTGGACACCGACCTGGAACGTCCGTGAATATTTTTCTTTCGTGACCCAGTGTTGCGTCGGGTTCGGCATCGCCTTTGAATTACCCGTCCTGGTTCTGGTGCTAGTGCGACTCGGACTTATATCCACCTCCCTGCTCCGCAGAACCCGAGCCTACGCTTTTGTGCTGATATTCTGTGCCGCGATTTTTCTCGCACCCACTCCGGATATCGTCTCCATGCTGATAATGGGCGCACCCATGTATGTGCTCTACGAGATCTGTATCTTCGTTTCTGGGTTCATCGAGAAAAAACGAAAACGAGATGAACAGACCGCCTTAGTGACCAAGGCGTGACCGCAGCCGAACTCGCCTGAAGCTCGTTCGGATGATCCGGCAGCTGCCGGAACAAATAACAAATAACAAATAACAAATAACAAATTGCGCTGCGCCGCCCTCGCCCGTTTGGCAAGCGTGTCCTACTAATTTGTCATTTGTCATCTGTCATTTGTCATCCGGACGAGCTTCAGGCGAGTCGGGCTGGGCGGATTGTTCAAAAAGCTGCCGCCAATAATCTAGGCGTTCCTTGATTTTGCGTTCGAAGCCGATTTCACTGGGTTCGTAGTAACGGCGGCCTTCGGGTAAGTAGGCTTGGGGAACGTATCCTTCCTCGTAGTCGTGTGCGTATTTGTAACCTTTACCACCGCCCAAGAGCTTAGAACCTGATCCGCGCAGATATTTCGGGACTGCTAACACGCGCCCCTCTTTGATGTCTTCAGTCGCACGCTCCAAACCCATATAGGCGCGGTTGCTTTTCGGTGCAGTAGCCACATAAACCGCTGCGTGCGCCAGCGGTATTCTTCCTTCTGGCATCCCGACGAATTCTACCGCTTGCTGGGCGGCCACCGCTACCACCAGAGCTTGCGAGTCCGCCATGCCGACATCCTCACTGGCTGCAATCACGATCCGACGAGCAATAAATCGCGGATCTTCACCGCCATACAACATTTTCGCTAACCAATACAGGGCTGCGTCCGGGTCGGACCCTCGCATGCTTTTGATGAAAGCACTGATGGTGTCGTAATGTTCGTTTTCGTCGGCATCATAAAGAATCGATTTCTTTTGGATACATTCCGCGGCGATCGCCCGCGTAATCCGCACGGAGCCTTCGTCGGCTCTCGGCGCCGTTAAAGCGGCGATTTCCAGCGCATTCAGCGCTCGGCGTCCGTCCCCTTCGCTAGTTGCCGCCAAAAAAGCGAGCGCCTCCGCATCTATATCCAGTTTCATTTTTCCCAGGCCGCGCTCAGGGTCGTGCACCGCCCGAAGCATCAATTCGTTAAGCGCTTCCGGCGACAGCGCTTCTAATTGAAAAATCTGGGATCGCGATACCAGCGGACTATTGACGTAAAAAAATGGGTTATGCGTCGTAGCGCCGATCAATCGGACTACACCGCTCTCAACGTCAGGCAATAGAACGTCTTGTTGCGCTTTGTTAAACCGATGGATCTCGTCAACGAACAGAATGGTACGAGTCCCCCTGCTCTTTAATCGAAGGCTAGCCGCTCCGACCGTTCTTCGAATATCAGCGACACTACTTTCCACTCCACTCAAGCGCTCGAAATGGCTGCTGGTGGTCTTGGCGATGACTTGAGCGAGGCTGGTTTTGCCGACGCCGGGCGGTCCGTAGAGGATAATGGAACTGAGCCGATCAGATTCAATCGCTCGCCGTAGCAGTTTTCCTGGACCGAGGATGTGCTCTTGCCCGACAAATTCGTCCAGCGACTTTGGCCGCATCCGCGCCGCCAACGGAGCGTTAGCTTGGACAGGATCGGCGCCGGCGGCTTCAGCGAAAAGATCGTCCATAGGAAAGATTCTTTGATTTATGGGCGAAAGTCCAGACTTCGCCCCGTTGTCTGAAAGTCCGGGAGGCTACGTCTGGCAAGCCAGACTCGGCCGGAGCCCCTTGTGTGACTACTCAAATAAGGGGCGAAGTCTGCTCTATCCGCTGCGTCAACCAATTTGCTTCGCTCGGTCGCCAACGTCAGGCTTTACTGGTGCCTCTCCCCACAAAATTTATTTCTTTGCGATCCGAAGGCACTCCACGGTTAAGTTACTGCCGGCAAATGCTAGGAGAAAAATGAAATCTATTTTGGTGCCAGTCGATTTTTCAGATGTGACTGTGAAGGTGGTAAAAGCAGCCGTCTATCTCGCGAAAGCTTTTCAGAGCCATATTACGCTGATGCATGTTGATTGGACAGAACCGGCCCCAGAGATTATCGACTTTGGCGCCGGCCCAAATCTGGTCCCGCCTCCAGTCGTGGACGAACTGGACATGATCGAGGTGAAGAAGAAGAAACTTGCAGAATTGGAAAAGCTGGTCACATCGGTTGGTCTAACCGCAACCACAATCGAGCTACAGGGCCCGCCCGTTGACGAGATATTGGCACAAGCAGAAAACGAGCGGGTTGATCTCATCGTTATCGGATCTCACCATCACGGGGCGCTCTACCATCTGTTTGAAGGCGGCGTAACCGAGGGGATCCTTAGACGCGCGCGTTGTCCGGTCTTAATCGTTCCACAGACTGAGGCAGCCAATAGCGGTGAATTCTAAACCTAGATCTCAAGATATAGAAATCCACAGAGTAATCTGCGGATTTTAAACGTGAACTTCGCTTTCTTACCCGGTTTAGCAGTACTAAACCCTTTAGGGCGAGACCCCGACCAACCGTTTAGAACCGGTTTCCCCGAGCCGAGTTTCGACGGCCACCCTCCGTTGAACTATCATGCTTACGCAGCCTGCACCGACGGCGGATTCTATCGAACCACGACACTTGCTGGCCAGCATCGCAATGTGTTGCTCCTGCTGCGAGGAAACCTGAAAGCAGCCAGGGCAGCGTTTGCCAGCTTGAAAGCGCACGGATGTGTGGTTGCGATCTCATTTAAAGAATCCGGCACTCATCAAATCGCATCTCAACTCGCTGATGCCAGGGTATTTGATACTTTCTGCGAAATCGCCGCAGACGCAGATCTCTGCCTTTCCAGTACACCGGACCTGGTCCCTCTCTATCGATCGGTATCGCGAAAGGTATGTTATTTGCCAACTCCTTATCCGATCGACGAACCAAACTGGAATCTGTCGTTACCGCTGGAAAAGCGGGCCGGGATCTTTATTGGGACGCGCGAATTCGATGTCCCGTCGAGAAACCATCTGCTAGCTCTGGCCGGTGTTAGGAAGATCTCACATCCAGTCACTGTGATCGACAAGGGTTCCGCTGGATCAAAAAGATTGTTAGCGGCGCTGCGGTTCCCTGCTGAACAACTGAAGGTCCTGTCGCCGATGCCTTACTTTGAGTACGCTCAGGTATTGGGCCGGCATCGTCTGGTACTGCAGCTCGATCAGAGCCGAGTTCCAGGACAAGTCGCAGGCGATGCTCTGCTGTGCGGTATCCCCACAATCGGCGGGAACGGCGCCCTCGAACGGGAAATCGTTCCTGAGTTGGTAAGCGATGGCCAAAGTTTCGACACACTGTTGGAGCGAATGCGCCGGATGCTCACCAATGATTCCGAATACAAACAAGTAATCGAATCGATGTTAAATCGCGCGAGAGAACGAGTGAGCTTCAGCAGTGTGAGGGCGGAGCTTAGCAAAGTCCTGCCGGGAGTAGTGGAGAGCGGTGAAAGGTGAAAGGTGAGAAGTGAAAGGTAAGCACCGCTCCAGCTCATTATGTCTTGCCCGGTCGGATCCGTCGCATTCCGGGCGGCGCACGCGCCTTTCACCTGTCACCTTTCACTTTTCACTTTTTGGTGCGAGTGATCGAGAGATGCGGTTAAATTGAGAGCGATGGCACACGAGCCACATTCTCCGCTCACCGAGTTGAGCCTGGAAGCAATCATCGCGTTGCTCCATTCTCGCGGATTACGGGTAACGAAAGGTCGCCAAAAAATCTTGGAGACGCTGCTGCAGGCGACCGAACCGTTATCGCTCGATGAGATTCAACATCGCTCGGTGGTAGATGGTGTGACCCCGGATTATGCGACCGTCTTCCGCGTCATGGCCATGTTGGAGGAGTTACACGTTGCGCAACGGGTCCATCTGAACCGGTCGTGTAGCTATTTCGAGCTGTTGGACCCGCAGCAACATTATGACCACCTGATTTGTACCCAATGCGGCCGGGTTACTTTGATGGTCGATTCTTGTCCCGTGGAGAAAGTCGAACAAGCCATCGGGAAACGTTACGGATTTACTGACGTCCGGCATTCGCTGGAGTTTTTCGGGAAGTGTCCCGAATGCAGGTAGAGGCGGCGTCTCTGGTGAATAGCAGATAGAAAATAGCAAATAGCAAAGAAAGGCACCTGCCTTGGCGGTCGTAGACCAACATTTGCTATTTTCTATTTGCTATCTGCTACGGGCTTTGTAGGATTTGCTCCTGCATGCGCTTTTTCGCTCAGCTTCTTAGCCTTGAGCTCCTCCTGCTCGGGAGTGGCGCCCCGAACTATTCTCTTCTCCACACTCTCTAAGTTTGTTAGTTTGCTGACGTTCGTCGGTGGTGGCGACAGCGTTGATGTTCAGGTACTCCCACCAAACCCTCAACCGAACTGAAAACCTTTATGTCCGATAAGATTTTTGTCTTCGATACTACCTTACGAGACGGAGAACAATGCCCGGGTGCATCCATGAATCTCCGCGAAAAGATGGAGGTCGCCCGCCAGTTACAACGGCTCAACGTCGATATTATCGAGGCCGGCTTTCCTGTGATCAGCGACGGAGATTTTGCCTCTGTCGAGCAGATTGCTACCGAGGTCCGGGGCCCCATTATTGCCGGCCTCGCCAGATGCACTGCCGCTGACATCGACGCCGCCGGAGCCGCTGTGAAACCGGCTGGCGACCGAGCGCGGATTCATGTCTTTCTCGCTACCTCAAAAATCCACCGTGATCATAAGCTCAAAAAGGTGGATGAAGAGGTGATTCGTCTAGCAGTCGAAGGTGTTAAACGAGCCAAGACGTTCGTCAAAGATGTGGAGTTTTCGCCGGAAGACGCTTCGCGAACCGAGCCGGAGTTTCTGGCTAGAGTAATTCAGGCTGCGATCGAGGCGGGCGCGACCACAGTGAATATTCCGGACACCGTTGGTTACGCAGTCCCGGAACAATTCGGTGCGCTAATCCAATACTTGAAAGACAATGTCAGAAACATCGATGACGCGATCATTAGTGTGCATTGTCATGACGATCTCGGTTTAGCGGTCGCCAATTCGCTAGCTGCGATCCGCGCAGGTGCCCGCCAGGTAGAAGGGACGATCAACGGAATCGGCGAGCGCGCCGGAAACGTTGCGCTTGAGGAAGTCGTGATGGCGATGAAGACCAGAAAAGACTTTTTCTCAAACTATCACACCGATCTTAACTACCAGGAGATCGTGAAAACTTCTCGCTTAGTCAGTCGGATGTGTGGTTTGGCGGTCGCCCGCAGTAAGGCGATTGTCGGAGAGAACGCCTTTGCTCACGGGGCGGGAATTCATCAAGATGGCATCTTAAAGCATCGTGAAACTTATGAGATCATGAATCCAGAAGACGTCGGTTGGGGCGAAACCGAACTGCCTTTGACCAAACACAGCGGTCGGCACGCGATGATCAAACGACTCGAGCATCTGGGCTACCGGTTAAGCGACGATGAAGTTAACCGTCTGTTTGTTCGATTCAAAGAAATCGGCGACAAGAAGAAGTTTGTTTATGACGAAGACTTAGCCGCGCTCATCGATGATTCATTCGGGGCTAGCGGTGAGACTTGGCAGCTCGATTATCTTCATGTGACTTCCGGCACCACTACCGTCCCTACGGCCACCGTTCGTCTGCGCCGAGGTGCTGAATCTTTACAGGACTCAGCACCAGGTAACGGAGCCGTCGATGCCACCATGAAAGCGATCGATCGAATTCTTCATCAGAGCGGCCACCTGGTAGAATATCAGGTGCAAGCGACCTCCGGTGGAAAAGACGCGTTGGGTGAGGTTACCGTAAAATGCGACTTCGGCGGCGACCGCCTGGTGACCGGTAAAGGCGCCAGCACCGATGTCATTGGAGCCAGCGCCCGCGCCTATCTAAATGCTGTAAACCGCTTCCGCCAGCAGTCCAAAGAACCAAAAAACGTTTCTCAGTCCGAGAACTTGGAACCAGCGGGAGTCTAAGGGTTGGCGGTTCACAGTTCACCGTTCTCGGTTCGCAGTTTATCGGGAACGGTGAAGAGGGTGGTTAGCGTTCTACCGCCGTAACGCACGCTGGGAAAAACTGTGCATAGGACCTATAGGACTCATGTGACTTATGTCAGTCGCCAGGACAAAACTGCGAACCTGTGAACGGCCAACCGCGAACTGCGAACCCGTTCACCACCAGCCGGTCTCAGCGTAGATCGCCTTTACGCCGGCAAACTCGGCCACTCTGCCCCTCGGGGGCGTATCGATGATCAGTACACCATCGCGGCTGACTAGACGTTGGGCTCGTTGGTCAAAGATTAGCAAAAACTTCACCGGATACGCCGTCTGGTTCGTGAAGTCCTGAATGTAGTATTGCATGGCGCGAGCTCGTCCTGAGCTCACCTCTCGTAACAACGGCCAGATCTCGCCGGCGACCAGTTCATTAGCTTGTACGGCTACGTAGGGATTCTGAGCGAGCAGCGCTCTTTGTTTCGGATCCGCGCGCCGGATAAAGTTTTGCAGCCGCTTTTTGGCCAAACTCACTTCTTGAGGGTAAGGCTTAGCTTCCCCCACAGCGTAATCGTTTGCGCCATATTGCTTCGGCGCAGGTGGTAGCAGTTCCGTGCAAGAACTCAGAAACAGCGCAATCAACAACGCAACTTGAGGGATGTTTTTCACGGAGGGTATGCCAATCTTTAGCCTGCATCGCTCAGGAATGCGACCAATCTCCTCCTTCGTGGGCGGCTGAAAGGTCGGTGGGGATGAGCTCCCGCTCATTCGGACGAGGAGCCAGGAGCCAGGAGCCAGAAGCTAGGAGGCGGGTGGCATCAAGGTCGTAATCGTCCTCGTCGTCCCGACTTCACTTACGAATAGAAGTGGCAGCCGATCGAGCAAAAGCTTCGTCGGGCAGGACTTCGGCGAGCTCAGTCGAGCCGCTGTCCTCGTTCTAGATGAAAGGAGTGATGTGAAGTCGAAAATGTGGACGGGTACTGACGGTTTGTTGTCCCGGAGGGACTGAATGATCGTAGCCAGGCAATTCATTGCCTGGAATAGGTGAAAATTTGATCCGTCCCGTAGGGAACGGTGTGATTGGGTCGACAGGGATCTTTGTCGACCTTGGGCGGTGAATATGTCGTGTAACCCGACTCGCGCCGTCCCTACGGGACGGGTCGCGTTTTTGGAAGCATCCCAGGCAATAATTGCCTGGCTACGATCATTTAGTCCCTACTACGGGACAAAGTCCGGCAAGTCCTTTCGGGACAAAGACCCTCAACGCCTGTCCACGAATTCGGTGCCAGATCAGCGCTACAATCGAGGACGATTACGACCGGGATGCCACGCCTCTCCTAGCTCCTAGTATTACTTTGTTAAGTAATTGCTTGCAAAAGTTGCGCTATTTGATAAAAACACCTGTTGAGTGCGATGGACCA
>Ga0209647_1000697_pt1 | contig 30748 bp, 32 predicted proteins | sample GraSoi_2013_60cm_FD_185827 | JGI IMG/M metagenome (GOLD analysis project Ga0209647, IMG submission 185827) | Grasslands soil microbial communities from the Angelo Coastal Reserve, California, USA - Sample 9_17_2013_60cm (SPAdes) (version 2) | ecosystem: Environmental > Terrestrial > Soil >... | reverse complement strand
AAGGCCTCGAAACAGCGCTCGAGATGCTCGGTCATATCGCGCCATGGATAGTCCTCGAGGGAATATGTGGGCGCCGAGGAGAGCTTGACCGACACGTTGGGATATTTGGCGAGCGCCACCACGTCGTCGATCGCGCTCTTGATCGCGCGGGCCTTGGCGATCTCGAGCGTCAGATTCATGTGATCGATGATGAGCGGCAGTTGCGGATGACGTTCCGCGATTGCCTTGAACCTCGGCGCGTTTCCGGGGGCCAAAAACATGACCGGCAGCCGCGCTTTCTCGGCCGCGGGCCAGAACCAGTCCGCGGCGCCGCTCTCGAGCAGCGCGCTCTGCGCGCGATGGAGCGTGAGCCGCACGCCCAGCATCCCCGGCTGCTCCTTCCATTTCGGCAGAAGCGCGGCCGATTCCGGCTTCTCCAGCGCAATGCGGCCCATCACGGCAAAGCGGCCGGGATAACGCTTGACCGCTTCCAGCGCATAATCGTTGCGGTCGCCCGGCCAAGAGGGCGGCACGATCACCGCGCGATCGACGCCCGCCTCGTCCATCAGCGGCACGAGCTTCTCGATCGTGAACGGCTCAGGGAGCTGCGGCACGCGGCCGGCGACCCAGCGCCAGTCCGGCGTTTCCGCCTTCCACAGATGCACTTGCGAATCGACGATCATGTTGCCCTCCCATCAGCCGCCATGAAGCGAGTGCTGCCTCAGTCAGCGCTACAGCGATCGCGCCGCGCGGCGGCCGAGGGAGGTTTGGCCACCGACCGATGTGTCGGCATCCTCGCGCGCGCCCGGCGGATTCAACGCTGCGGCCACCGCATCGTCCACGCGCTCGAGCCACACGAAACGGACCTGCGCCCGCGCCGCTTCCGGCACGTCCTCGAGGTCTTTCTGGTTGCGCGCCGGCAAGAGCACCGTGGTGATGCCGGCGCGCGCCGCCGCCAGCACCTTCTCCTTCACGCCGCCGATAGGAAGCACGAGACCGCGCAGCGAGATTTCTCCCGTCATCGCGGTGTCGTTACGCGCGGTGCGGCCCGTCAAGAGCGAGACCAGCGCCACGAACATGGCGACGCCTGCGCTCGGGCCGTCCTTGGGAATGGCGCCTGCCGGGACATGGATGTGCACGTCGGATTTCTCGAACAGTGCGACGTCGAAGCCAAGCTCGGCCGCGCGCGCTTTCGTCAAGGTCAGCGCCGCCTGCGCGCTTTCCTTCATCACCTCGCCGAGCTGGCCGGTGAGGATGAGCTTGCCGCTTCCCGCAACCCGCGTCGCCTCGATGAAAAGAATGTCGCCGCCGGTCGGCGTCCAGGCGAGGCCGGTGGCGACGCCGGGCAAGCTGGTGCGCATGGCGACTTCGTTCTCGAAGCGCCGCGGCCCGAGAATGGCCGGGAGTGCCGCGCTGTCGATCCGCATGCGCTCGGTGCCGGCCTCCGCGACCCGCATGGCGACGTGCCGGCACACAGCGCCGATCAGCCGTTCCAGATCGCGCACACCCGCTTCGCGCGTGTAGTCGCGGATCATCATCCGGATCGCGTCCTCGGTGATCTCGCACCGTTCGGCGGTAAGCCCATTCGCGTCGAGCTGGCGCTTGAGCAGATAGCGCCGGGCGATTTCCAGCTTCTCGTCCTCGGTGTAGCCGGGGAGCTCAATCACCTCCATGCGGTCGCGCACCGGGCCGGGAATGGTGTCGAGCACGTTGGCGGTGGCGATGAACATCACCCTCGACAGGTCGAAAGTGACGCCGAGATAATTGTCGCGGAACGTCGAATTCTGCTCGGGGTCCAACACTTCGAGCAGCGCCGAGGACGGATCGCCTTGAAAGCCCGAGCCGAGCTTGTCGACCTCGTCGAGCATCATCACCGGGTTGCGCGTTCCCGCCTTGCGGATCGACTGGATGATGTTGCCCGGTAGCGCGCCGATATAGGTGCGGCGATGCCCGCGGATTTCCGCTTCGTCGTGCACGCCGCCAAGACTGAGGCGCACGAACTTGCGGCCGGTCGCCCGCGCGATGCTCTGTCCGAGCGAGGTCTTGCCCACGCCCGGCGGGCCGACGAAGCAGAGGATCGGGCTCTTGCCGTCGGGCTTGAGCTTGCGCACCGCGAGATATTCGAGGATGCGCCGCTTGATCTTGGGAAGCCCGTAATGGTCCTCGTCCAGGATGCGGCGCGCTTCGGCGATATCGATGTTGTCGGTATCGAGCTTCGACCAGGGCAGATCGATGAGCCAATCCAGATAGCCGCGGATCATGCCGTATTCGGCGGCGGCCTCGGGCATGCGCTCGAGCCGCTTGAGCTCCTTCGTCGCTTGGTCCTTCGCCTCCTTCGGCATGCCGGCCGCCTCGATCGCCTGGCGCAACTCGGCGATCTCGGCCGACTTTTCGTCGCCCTCACCCAGCTCCTTCTGAATGTGGCGCAACTGCTCGCGAAGGATGTGCTCGCGCTGTTGCGAAGACAGCGACTGCTGGGTCTGCTCGCCGATCTGCTTGGAGAGCTTGAGCACCTCGATGCGCTGCGCAAGCAGCGCAAGCACCTTGTCGAGCCGATCGCGGATGTCGACCGTGTCCAGCACGTCCTGCTTTTCCGAGGGCTTGGCATCGAGGATGCCGGCAATGAAATCGGCGAGCGCGGAGGCCGAATCGAGGTTCTCGATCGTCGCTGCGACTTCCGGTGGAACGTTGGCCCAGAGCTCGATGGCTTCGCGCGCGCGCGTTCGGACCAGGCCGATGCGCGCTTCGATCTCGGGGGTGATGACCTCGGCTACGCCGATCTCTTCGACCCGCGCGACCAGAAACGGAAGCCCGGGCAACAGCTCGATGAGGCGAAAGCGCCGCACACCCTGCACCACCGCGTGATGCGTGCCGTCAGGAGCGGTGACGTAGCGCAGAACCTGCGCCGCGGTCCCAACCCGGTGCAATTGCTCTGCCGTCGGTTCCTCGACTGCCGGATCGATCTGCAGGACGACACCGAGCATGCGCTGGTTGCGCACCGCGCTCTGCGCCGCCGCGATCGACGATTTCCGACCGATCGAGAGCGGCAAAACGATCCCGGGAAACAGCACGATCTGCCGCACCGGCAGGAGAATCATGCTGTCCGCCGGGAGCGGCGGGTGAGCCTCGCCCTGTTGTCTTGCCTCCGCCTGGTCTGCCATGGCGCGTGCCGCCGATATCAACGCTGCGGGATAATGCTCAGCACGAGGCAGCCGTTCACGAGGGTGGAACGGCCGAGTTGCCAGCCTTCGCCGGGAAGCCGAATGCGGCGCTCAAAGCGACCGTGTGGTATTTCCATGCGATGGATTGCCGCGCGATGCGCGCAGGCAGGCATGCGCCGCACGCCGGCGACGAGCAGCACGCCTCGCTCGACCGCAAGCTCGATGTCCTGCGGCTCGACGCCGGGCAGCGCCGCGACGATGGTCAACTCCTGCTCGCTCTCGAACACGTCGACCGGTGGCTCCCAATTCACCGCCGGCGCGGGCGCGAGCCCCGGCTGGAAGAAGCGGCGCTGCAATTGCTCCGCCCGTTCGATCATTGCGCAGGCTTCCCCCCACATCCAGCTTCTCGGATCGGCTGCGGTCATTGCACCTGCCCTTCTTGCAATCGGGGGATGTCTTTAGTCTTAACGCATCTTTCTTCCGACTTGAAGCATGCTCTCGCCGCATACGCGGTGCGCTTCCCCTCCCCTTGTGCGACATCGCTTGAACTTGGCGCGGTTTCAGCCGACGACGGGCGGTTTGCGCGCGCGGGCGAAAGCGTGTACCGCTCGGCCTGTTACTCGGAGCGCGCCCACGATGCCTCGGTACTATTTCCACATCACCAACCGGCGAGAAAGGCTGGACAATCCAAAGGGAATGGACTTGCCGGGCAACGCCGCGGCGCGTGAGGAGGCGGTGGTGCTGGCAAACGAACTCAGACACGGCCAGGTGATGCCGGGCCGCAATTGGCAGGGATGGTTCGTCACGGTCGTCGACCAGCACGGGCACCAGGTGGATTCGGTGCCGATCGCCGACATGCCGGACGAATAAGGGGTTTAGCGGGAGCGGCCCCGAAAATACGCCCACTCATCCACAACGCGACCATCGGGAAGCTTACACACGCCGTATTGGCCCCGGGGACCTTTTCGAATTTCGCTCTTGCCGCCGCTCTTTGCGCAGAACACCGAGGCCGGATTCGCGAGCGCCCAGGCACTCTCTGGACTAATCAGCAACATGGCAAGGAAGATTAACCCGCTCGAGCGCCACATCTTCTTCTCCCGTTCGCCTGCGTCGCCGAGACCCTATCACGTCAGGGCGAAACGCCGGTGATCGTCTCATCACTGAGACCGAGCACACCTGCGCAATGAACGCTCTACGTGATCGCGGACGAGAAGCTCAGCAATCGCGACAGATGCGCAGCTTCCTGTCGATCGCCTGCTCCTCGGGAGATCTGATTCCCAGATTTTGCTCAACTCCCGGCGGTACGTCTTTGGCCCTGGGCCGGCGATCGCCGACCGGCGCATCCCTGCCGCTAGTTGCTTGCCCGGTGCCGACGTCGGTCTGCCCTGGCGTTTGCGCGCTGCCGCTTGAGCGAGGCGACGAGCGATCCGCATTGTTCTGCGCCACGGCAGCGCTGTACAGCATCACTGCTGCAGCGGCGGCATAAGTCACCGCGAATAGACGCATGGCACACCTTTTGGATCTAACTTTGGTTTCAACTATTGTGCCGAGCGGTCGGTTCCGTCACGCACCCGCAAGGCGCACCCTTGCGCTCGTGGAGTGAGGTGCATGCGCCACCTGCGGGTCAATGGTGCTTGAAATACTGCACAGCACGCTCGTGCTTCTCGGCCGCCGCCCGCGTCTTGAAGGTGCCGAGATTCCGGCGGCGGCCGCTCTTCGGGTCGACCTTGCGTGAATAGAGCCGGTAACCGCCCGATTTGAGCTTACGGATCATCGTCGCCTGCCTTCCGCCGATGGTGCGGCTACAGGGCATGCGCCTTCACCGCGCAGCGGCATTCGCGTCTCGCTGACACCAACCGTCCGCTGCGCACGAAAGTTCCGCCGCGGCGGCGAGCGCCGCTAACGGCGAAGCACAACAGGGAAGGGTTGGCGCTTTTCCCAACCCTTTCGCGTCAAATCAGGGAGGTCATCCTCCGACTGCGGAAATCCAAGACAAAGATACGCGATGAACTTCCAGTCCGGAGGGACGTCGAGGATTGCTCCAACGGCGGCGGGCTCCAGGATCGATACCCATCCCACGCCGATGCCGTCGGAGCGCGCGGCGAGCCAAATCGTGTGGACGGCTGTCACCGCCGAATACTCGATCATCTCGGGCATGGTGTGGCGTCCGAGGCCGTGCCCTTGCACGGTCGAGCGGTCGGCGAAGACCGCAAGTTGCGATGGTGCCTCATCCAAGCCAGCGAGCTTGAGGCGGGCATAGGCGGCCGCTCGGTTCTCGCTTTGCGCCGCCAGTGCGTCGGCGTTGCAGCGTTCGAAATTTGTCCGAATGGCTGCGCGACGGACCGAATCATCGACGATCACGAAACGCCAGGGCTCGCTCAATCCAACCGAGGGCGCTAGACACGCTAGACCAATCAGCCGCTCCAGGCTGCCCGCCGGCAGCGGATCGCGGCGAAAGCGTCGAACATCCCGCCGCCAGACGAGCAGATCGCGCAACCGCGCGCGAAAGGCATCATCGAAGGCCATTGCCTTGCCGCCTTCCGCAATAAAGCCTTGCGCCCTCATGCAGGATTTCCTCGCAGCGCCCGTCAGTCTCCCACGCTCGCCGCCGCGACGAGCAGGATAATCATCTCCCCAATTTGCTCCAGGGCGCCCAAGACATCGCCGGTCTGCCCCCCTATCTGCCTGATGCACAACGACCGCAGGAATCCGAACGCGACTGCCATGAGCGCGATCGCGCAAGCGCCAGCTGCCGGCCCAAGTCCGATGCCGAGCGCTGCGATGCCGATGATGCCCGCGGCAATTGCACTGGCGCCTGGCGGCCTGCCGACACCGCCGGAAAGGCCATCCTCTCTCGCCGGCGCAACCAAGCGCATGAACAGCGCCATGTTGGACCGGGCACCCATATGTGCCGCCACGAGGACGGGAGCAGCGAGCGCCGGATCGGCGATGCTCGAAAGCGCGGCGGATCGCAATAGCAGCGACAGGAGCAACGCGCACGCTCCATATGTTCCGATGCGGCTGTCGCGCATGATCTCGAGCTTGCGTTCGCGCGTGCGCCCTCCGAATGAATCGGCGACGTCCGCCAGACCATCCTCGTGTAAGCATCCGGTTGCGGCGAGGCTCGCCGCAATGGTGAGGCCGGCGGCGGGGAGCGGCGGCAGACCGCTCGCGCGCGCGAGCCAGTAGACCAAGGCGGAGATCAGGCCAACGATGGCTCCCGCCACGGGCAAAGCCCAGCCTGCGCGGGCGATATCGGCGCCGGTAAGCGCGGGTACCCCAGTAAGCGGTAGCCGCGTCGAGAAAAGGAAGGCGGCTGCCAGATCCGCCGCGAGTTGCCTCGGCGAAACGGTCGCAGCCGGCGCGCGTTCCTGCATGAGGCTCTTTTCTCCTGCTCGACAGGCTCTATTGCGCGTTGCGACAACTCAGCGCAACCTTACCAATGAGTCCCCGATCACAACAGGAGTCTCGCCTGCTCAGCGAACGGCGAGCATGACCATGCCTCCACCGCTCGCCCATGAGTCCGAATACCTATTCTCATCGCTGGATGAACTGCGCGCGGCGTGCCTGGATCTGCCTCCTCCAGACGGTGATGCCGCAGCGCGGGCGGCGGAGCGGCACAACCAACTTACGAAACCGCCTGGCAGCCTGGGCCGTCTCGAAGAGATCGTTGTGTGGCTCGCCCGTTGGCAGGGACGAAGCATGCCGCGCCTCGACTGCGTCGAGATTCTCGTTTTCGCGGGCAATCACGGTGTGACGAAACACGGCGTGTCAGCCTATCCGGCCGAGGTGACGGCGCAGATGGTGGCGAATTTCTCCGCCGGCGGTGCGGCGATCAACCAGATTGCTCGAACGGTCGGCGCAACCCTCCATGTTGTTCCGCTCGCGCTCGAACAAGCCACCGCAGACTTTACACAAGCGCCGGCCATGACCAAGGACGCATTCCTCGCCGCAGTGAGGACCGGCTATCAGACCGTATCTCCGGAGGCGGACCTCGTCTGCGTCGGCGAGATGGGAATCGGAAACACGACGGCCGCGGCGGCGATCGCCGCGGCGCTGTTCGGCGGCGGGGGCTCGCGCTGGGCCGGTCGCGGCAGCGGCGTCGGTGGTGCCGGGCTGGCGCGAAAACGGGCCGCAATCGACTTGGGCCTCGTGCGCCATGCGGCGCTGCTGCACGATCCGCTGGCGAGCGCGGCCGCGCTCGGCGGGCGGGAGCTTGCGGCCATCCTGGGCGCAGCGCTAGCGACGCGGCACCACCGCATCCCAATACTGCTCGACGGGTTCGTCTGCGCGGCCGCGGTCGCTCCGTTGGCAAAGCTGCGCGCGGACGCGCTCGAGCATGCGCTTGCCGCACACGTGTCGGCAGAGGCAGCGCATCGGATGTTGTTGACCGAGCTTGGTCTCGATCCGCTGCTCGATCTGACAATGCGATTGGGCGAGGCGAGCGGCGCCGGGCTGGCGGTGCCGCTGCTGCGTGCCGCGCTGGCCTGTTATGCCGGAATGGCCACTTTCGCGGAGGCGGGAGTTGCGAACAAGCTGCGGTAGCGTTCCTCGCGGCTGCCCCGATCAGTCGGTCTCTTTCTGGGCCATTGCGTGAAAGAACGTGCCCGTGACCCACCCGCGGCAGCCGCCATCGCTGCCGATTGCCTTCCCCTGAGCATCGGCAAGCTCGACCAGCGGCTCGTCGCTTCCCGGCGCTAGCAGCGTAGCATAATGAAATTCATGGCCGCGAACGATCGCCCCCGCCGGCCCGATCGCGCTTTCTACGCGAAGGCGTGCCTCACGGTATCCGAGATGCAGCTTGCGATTAGCGAAGCTCGTGCAATGTCCCAGGAGTCCGGCCATCCCGTGGCGCGCGCCGCTCGCGTCCTCTATTCCCTCGCCCAGCACCATGTAGCCGCCGCACTCGCCATGGACCGGCCGCGTCTGCGCGAAGCGCGCGAGCCCCGACTTAAATTTCTGCGCAGCAGCGAGCTCACCACCATGGAGCTCAGGATAGCCGCCAGGCAGCCAGCAGACGTCGCAGCTCTCGGGCGGCGGCTCATCGGCGAGCGGTGAAAAAGGCACGATTTCCGCGCCCGCTTTGCGCCAAGACGCGAGCAGATGGGGATAGATGAAGGTGAACGCCGCGTCGGTCGCGAGCGCAATGCGATGGCCCGGCGGCAGGAATGCGAAAATAGGGCCGCTCGCCGCCGATTCGATAGGCCGGGCCATGGCGACGGCACCCTCCAGATCGATGTACCGTTCGGTCATGGCTGCAAGCGCATCGAGCCGCTCGCGCAAGTCTCCATGCTCGCTCGCTTGGACAAGTCCCAGATGACGTTCCGGCAGAAGGGCTTTCTCGCGCGGCAGGGCACCCAGGACGCGAACGCCAAGCTCATCAATTGCATGACTCACCAGGGTACGGTGGCGCTCGCTGGCGATGCGGTTGAGGACGACGCCGGCAATGCGGACGTTGGCATCGTGCGACAAGAATCCCCGCACCACGGCCGCGGCGGATTGTCCCTGCGCCGAAACATCGAGGACCAGCACGACCGGCAAAGCGTATCGCGCGGCGAGGTCGGCCGCTGCGCCGGTACGACCCCTGGGACCTGGCGCCCCATCGAACAATCCCATGACGCCTTCAATCACCAGCAAGTCGCAATCGCGTGCGGTTTCGCTCAGCAGCGCGTCAAGAAGCGATGGCGGCATCGCCCATGTATCGAGATTGAACGCTTCTCCTCCGGTCGCCGCAGCGTGAAACGCGGGGTCGATGTAGTCGGGGCCTGCTTTCGCCGCCCGCACCGCGATGCCCTTTCGTTTGAGCGCCGAAAGCAGGCCGAGCATGACGGTCGTCTTCCCGGCACCAGAATTTGGCGCCGCAACGATGAGAGCGCGTGCGGTCATGGCGCGCTCTCCGCCACCGTACCGAGGAGCTGGTCGCGCAGCTTCACGATGCTGCCGATCACGATGATCGACGGCGTGCCGAGCTGTTGGTCCTGCGCATCGGCTGCCACGCGATCGAGGGTCGATATGAAGACACGCTCGGCGGGGGTCGTGGCGCTCACGATGATCGCCGTGGCTGTGCTTGGCGGCAAGCCGCCACGCATTAACTCTTGCGCGATCGTCGCGAGATTGCGCATCGCCATGTAGAGCACGATCGGCTGGCCGGTTCGCGCGAGGGCGTTCCAGTCGAGGCAATCGTCCACGCCATAGCCGGCGGCAAGGATGACCGCCCTGTTCATCCCTCTGAACGTCGCGGGGATGGCGGCCGCGCTTAATCCCGCGAGCCCCGCCGTCACGCCTGGGATGATCCGGAACGGCACTCCGGCGCGCATGAGCGCCACGGCCTCTTCGCCGCCTCGCCCAAACACGCAAGGATCGCCGCCCTTGAGCCGCAAGACCCGGTGTTCAGCCCGCGCGAGCTCGACCAAACGGTTCGTGATGTCGTGCTGCTCGGCCGACGGCCGTCCCCCGCGCTTGCCGGCGAATTCGAGCCGCGCATGCGGCCCGGCGAGGGCCAGCACGCGATGATCGACGAGCGCGTCGTGCACGACGACGTCGGCCTGGGAGAGGCCCGCGAACGCATCGAGCGTCAGCAACCCGGGATCTCCAGGGCCAGCTCCGGCCAGCCAGACATGCCCCGGCTCTAGCACTGGGACATCCGCGCGGACGCAGGCGGCTGCGCGTGGCTCGTTCATAAGGGATGCCCGCGCGAGTGACGAAGCCACGGCGCTGCACTATACCGTTCGCGATGAACGCTCCCCCGCTGCGCCGAGGTTGGACCACGGGCGCCTGTGCCGCCGCTGCGGCCAAGGCCGCTTATTTGGCGCTGCTCACCGGCGAGTTTCCCGATCCCGTCGAAGTGACATTGCCGAAAGGCCAGCGCCCATCGTTCGCGCTTGCCGTTATGCGACAAGACCAAGATTCTGCCACCGCCGGCATCGTCAAGGACGCCGGCGACGATCCGGACGTGACCCATGGTGCGCTGGTGCTCGCCACCGTCCGTTCGGCAAGGCCGGGGGCCGGTGTTGTTTTCCGGGCGGGAGAAGGTGTCGGCACCGTAACCCGTCCCGGCCTGCCGGTCCCACCTGGGGAGCCCGCCATCAATCCCGTGCCGCGTCGGATGATCTGTGACGCCCTCGCGGAAGTCGCCGGTGCGGCTCACGCCGTGGACGTCGAGGTGGAGATATCTATTCCGGGCGGAGAGGCGCTGGCGGCGCGCACGCTCAGCGCGCGTTTGGGCATTGTGGGCGGTCTTTCGATCCTGGGCACGACTGGAATCATCATCCCTTATTCCTGCTCGGCCTGGATCCACTCGATCCATCGCGGCATTGACGTCGCACGCGCGAGCGGCATCGTCCATATCGCCGCTTCGACCGGATCGAGCTCCGAAGCCGCCGTGCAAAAGCTTTATGGCTTGCCCGACATCGCCCTGATCGACATGGGAGACTTCGTCGGCGGGACGCTCAAATATTTGCGCACGCATCCGGTGCCGAGGATCACCATCGCTGGCGGCGTGGCGAAGATGACAAAGCTCGCCCAAGGTCTTCTCGACTTGCACTCGAAACGCGGCGCAGTAGACCTGAGCGCGCTCGCTGCGCTTGCGCAAGAGGCAGATGCGCCACCCACATTGCGCGAGCTTATTCTCGCGGCGAACACGGCGGCGGAAGCCTTTGAGCATGCCATGAAGGACCATTTTCGGCTTGGGGACATCGTAGCCGAAGCCGCGTGGCGGACAGCCGCGCGCGTGCTCGAAGGCACGCAAATCGCGCTCGAAGTCGTTCTCTTCGACCGTGACGGACAGCTGGTCGGGCGCAACCTCTTCGCACCTGCTCAAGGCGTCTCTTCCTGTCGAAACCGTCGACGATAGGTCGGATTGTAAAGCGCACTTTCGCGGAAATTGTCGGCTGCCAAGGCGCGCCCAATCAGGACTATAGCCGTACGCTCGATCCGCTCGGTCGCGAGCTTTGCACCGATGTCGCCAAGCGTGCCGCACAGGATACGCTCATCCGGCCAAGTGGCGTGCGCCACGACGGCGACAGGACAGTCCTCGCCGCAAACCGGTATCAGCGCGCCGACGATGTTGTTGATGGCCTGAATGGCCAGGTGCAGCACGAGGGTCGCGCCGGTCGCGGCAAAATCCTGCAGTCGCTCGGCAGGCGGCATCTGCGAGGCGCGTCCCGGCACCCTGGTCAGAACGACGCTCTGGGCGACCTCGGGCAGCGTCAACTCGCGGCCGAGCACCGCTGCAGCCGCGGCGAAGGCCGGCACGCCGGGGGTCAACGTGTAAGGAATGCCGTGCCGTTCAAGCCTGCGGATTTGCTCGGCGACGGCGCTGAAGACGGAAAGATCGCCGGAATGCAGCCGCGATACGTCCTCGTTGGTTGCGTGCGCCGACAAAAACTCGGCCTCGATCTCGTCAAGAGTCATCGGCGCAGTATCGACTAAGCGAGCGCCGGCCGGGCAATATGCCAACAGCTCTGCCGGAACGATTGAGCCGGCATAAAGACAGACCGGACATCGTGCGAGCAGGTCGCGCCCACGCACCGTAATGAGGTCAGCGGCCCCCGGACCGGCGCCGATGAAATGTACGCTCATGCTCATTCCCCGCTGACGGCCAGAGCACAGGTCGCGATCCCCACGGTGATCCGCGGCACGAGAAGCCGAGCCGCCGGGCCACCGGCCGCCAACGCTGCCGCTTCGGCGACGGAGGCAACGCCGGCCAGAGAAAGCACGCGCTCGGAACGGGTCTTCGTTCGCGCTCCTGCCTCCTCAAGCTCAGCCTGCGCGACGAGAACGAGCGGCACGCCTCGCGCGACGGCAGCCGCAGCGATGCCGTGCTCGCGGCCTTTGAACTCGGGCGCTGCGATGAGGTCGAGCGCTTGCGCCGCCAAGCCCGCGCGAGTAAGCGCATTGTCGATCGCGGCGCCGATGTCTACCGCCGAAGCGCCTTTGCGACAGCCGATGCCGGCGACGATCAAGGTTTGACCCAGACCCACTGGGTTACGGGCAGCGCTGGACGCCATGTTTCCCTCCCGCCCACGGGCTCTACGCGCGTAATAGCGATGCGACGAAGTTCGCCACCGAGCGTCCCCCGACAGCGCAACAGGAGAGCCTCGGTTTGCATCGTCACGGCGTTCACGACCAACCGTCCGCCAGTGCGAAGCGCGCGCACCGCAGCGTCGAGCACCATTGTCGCGCCGCCGCCGACGAATAATGCATCCGGTTTGGCAAGCCCCTCGAATGCCGCTGGCGCCTCGGCTTCAATGACTTGGAGTCCCGGCACTCCGAAGGCGGCTGCATTGCGTCGAATGCGGGCAGCCCGCTCGCCGCGTGCCTCGATGGCCATGGCGCGCATCGAGGGATCAGCCAGCAACCATTCGATCGCCACCGAACCAGCGCCGGCGCCCACATCCCAGAGCAATTCACCGCGGCGGGGTGAAAGTGCGGCGAGCGTCATCGCGCGAATCTCGCGCTTGGTGATCTGCCCATCGTGCTCGAACAGCGCATCCGCCAGACCGGGCGCGCGCGCAAGCACGCGCGCGCCAAGCGAGGCTTCAACCTCGATAGCAACGGTATTGAGCGGGCCGACCTCATCGAGGTCAAACCCGGCCGCCGTCGTGGCCTGCAAGCGTTCACGTGGGCCTCCCAAGGCCTCGAGCACGGTCAAGCGGGAGCTGCCGAACCCAGAGCCGGCCAGCAGCCGCGAAAGGGCGGCCGGTCCTTCGCCATCCGAAGTCAATACAAGGACTCGCGCACCGGGCTGCAGATGCGGACGGATAAGGTCGAGCGAGCGGCCATGCAGCGAGAGCTGAGTGGTCTCAGGCAAGGACCAGCCAAGCCGCGCGGCGGCAAGCGTGAAGGTCGAGGGCGCCGGTACGGCTACCGTCTCGCGCGGATCGATGTGCCGCAGCAGAAGCGAGCCCACGCCGTAAAGGAATGGGTCGCCGGACGCGAGCACGCACACGTTCCCGCCGCGCTGAGCTAAGACGTCCTCGATTGCGCCTTCGAAGGGACTGCGCCACGGCCGTACGATGCCGCGGATCAGCGGGGCGGCGAGGGCCAGGTGGCGATGGCCGCCGAACACGATCTCGGCCGCTTCGATCAGGCTTCGAGCGACCGGAGTCAGTCCCTGGATGCCATCCTCGCCGATCCCGACGATGGACAACCAACGCCGCGGTGCGGCACTCTCGCATGCGTGAGAGTCAGCCAACGTCATGCGACGGATCCTCATTCTCGGCGGCACCACGGAAGCGCGCCGCTTGGCGGAACGCCTCGTTGAACGCGTCGATCTGAACGTTATGGTGTCGCTCGCTGGCCGCACCACGGCACCTGCCGCGCACGCCGCGCCGGTGCGGATCGGCGGGTTCGGCGGCGCCGAGGGCCTTGCTCACTATCTCACAAGCGAGCGCGTCGATGTTCTCATCGACGCGACGCATCCTTACGCGGCGATCATCTCGGCCAATGCCGCCGCGGCGGCGGCAGCCACGCGCATTCCCTTGCTCGCGCTGCGGCGCCCGCCCTGGGCGGCGCTCCCGGGCGATTGTTGGATCGAGGTCGCCGATGCCGGGGCGGCCGTGGAGGCGCTGGGCGAAGAGCCGCGTCGTGTTTTTCTCGCGTTCGGTAAGATGGAGATCGGAACCTTCGCGCGCGCGCCGCAGCACCACTATCTCGTGCGAAGCGTCGAACCGGTCGATCCGCCGCTGCCCGTACCGCGGGCATCCTATGTGATTGGTCGCGGTCCGTTCACCGAGGCCGCCGATCAGGCATTGCTGGCGACCCACGCCATCGATGTCGTCGTCGCCAAGAATAGCGGTGGGGCTGCGACCTACGGCAAGATCGCGGCGGCGCGGGTACTCGGGCTTCCTGTCATCTTGCTGCAGCGCCCAATCTTGCCCGAGGTGCCGACCGTCGGGACCGTCGAAGAGGCTATGACGTGGCTTGATCATGCGGTTGCGCTTCGCGGCGTGTAGACGAGCGGGGCTTGGCCTGGGCGCGACACTAGCCGTGTCTCCGCTGTACCGACAATGACTAGGCTCGCCATGTCTGCACCGGAGGGATCGGCGGTTTGCAGGGTCATGACCGCGATCTTCTCGTCCGCTCTGCCGACCGCACGGCCGAAGACGATGGGTGTCGTCGCCGGGAGGTAACGTCGCAAGCGGTCGAAAGCCGCGGCGAGCTGCCACTGCCGAGCCTTCGAGATTGGATTGTAGAGCGCGATGACCAATCCCGCTTGGGCCGCCGCGTCCAGCCGGCGCTCGATGACGGACCACGGCTTTAAGTTGTCCGATAGCGAAAGCGCGCAGAAGTCGTGACCGAGGGGCGCACCGACACGCGCGGCTACCGCCAGCATCGCCGTGATGCCAGGCACGATTTCGAGGTCGATCGCGCGCCAGCCGGCGGGACCCGACTCGATCTGCTCGCAAACCGCCGCCGCCATCGCGAATACGCCGGGATCGCCGCCGCATACCAGGGCGACGTTGTTGCCGATGGCCGCGGTCTCCAGCGCGGCGCATGCCCGCGAGCTCTCCTGGCGATTGTCAGAGGGATACCGGCGCTGCCCGTCCCGAACTGGCGCGCGGTCGAGATAAGGTCCGTAACCAAATAGTGCATCGCATGCCGCCAAGGCTGCTTCCGCCTCAGCCGTCAGCCAGCGGACATCCCCCGGGCCAAGCCCGACCACCGCGAGCCGGCCGCTCATATCCGTCCCTCCCAGCCCGGCACCAGCACCACGGCAAAATAGGGTGCACAGTCGTCCGCTTTCGCTGCAAGCGGGATCGCCATCGCCCCTGTCATCGTGCCGCGTTCAACGTAGACGGCGCGATCCAGGCGGCCGGTACGTTCGAGCGCACGACGCACTTTCGGCAGGTTGCGCCCGAGCTTAATCACGACGACGGCGTCCGCTTCTGTTAGCCGCTCCAGCTCGTCTTGCCCAAGCGTACCGGGAAGCACCGAGAACACGTCGTCGCCCTGCGCAATCGGCGTTCCGATCGCGGACCAGCATCCCGACATTCCGCTCACGCCGGCGACGATCTCTGTCTGGAAGCGGCGTGCCAAGCGCACGTGGAGGTGCATGTACGAGCCGTAGAACAGCGGGTCACCCTGGCAGACCACGGCGACGAGAAGGCCATGGTCGAGGTGCTCGGCGAGCTCGCGAGCAGCCTCGTCGTAAAACGCGCGAATGATGTCGCAATAAGTAGCTTCGTGACGTGGCAGCTCGGTCGTCACTGGAAAGCCCAGCGACACTTCCCGGACAGCAGGCCTAAGGTAGCGGGCGGCGATGGTCCTCGCGTTTCCGGCCTGCGCGGCTTTGGCAAAATGCGCCACGACGTCGGCTTGTTCCAGCACGCGGACGGCCTTCAGCGTGATGAGCTCGGGGTCGCCCGGTCCAACGCCGACACCGACGAGCTTCCCGGCGATAGTCATATTCCGGCCCTCGCCAGCGCATTGACCGCGGCCGCCGCCATCGCGCTTCCGCCCATCCGTCCCAGTACGGTGAGGAATGGGACGCCGCGCGCGTCCTCGACCAACGCATCCTTTGCCTCTGCGGCACCGACGAAACCGACTGGAATGCCGAGAATCGCCGCCGGCTTGGGTGCGTCTGCGTCGAGCATCTCTAGCAAACGAAACAAGGCGGTCGGCGCGTTTCCGATCGCAATCAATGCGCCATCAAGGCGGTCCCGCCAGAGCTCAAGTGCGGCGGCCGAGCGGGTCGTGTGCAGCTCGTCAGCCAACCGTGCCGCTCGCGGATCGTGCAATGTACAAACGACGTCGTTTTTGGCAGGAAGGCGCGCATGTGTTACGCCGTGCGCCACCATCTCCGAGTCGCAAAGAATTGGCGCACCGTGGACGAGCGCCGCACGCGCCGCGTCGACAAGGCCGTTGCCAAACAGGATCCGTCTCGTGATCTCGACATAACCGCAAGCATGGACCATGCGCACGACGATCTCGGCTTCGTCGCTTGAAAAGCCGGACAGGTCGGCCTCCGCCCGAATCACCGCGAACGATTGCTCGTAGATGCGAGCAGCATCGCGAACATAGTCGAGCCGTTCAGGCATCGGTTGCCTCGCCGAGGATCAACCGCGCGATGTGCGCGCGGCCGAGCCGGGATAGCGCCTCCGCCGCGCTTTCATGCGTCGCACGCATACGCTGCACGACACCCGCAACTCGCGCGAGCGCGCCCGGCAGCTCTTCGGGCAAGAGGGTCGCGAGAGGCTCCTCGTGAGCGGATCCGTTCACTACGACGCCACAACGGCCTTCCATCCCGACAACTGTCAACGGCATGGAGCGTGGACAGGCGCACCCTTTGGCGCACCCGGACACGTGCACCATTGGCCCGCCAGCGCCGGAGATCGCTCCATCGCTCGCAAGAAATGGCGCAAGCGCGCGGGTCGGTATCTCCGCCGCAGCACAGGCCGGCGCGCCGGCGCAGGCAATAATCCGGCGCCGCGGATCGCCCGCACGGACGATGAAGCCAAGCTGTTGCGCAATGTGGGTGAGACGCGCAGCCGCATGTCGGGGGATGCCGACGAGCAGGAGCGCATGGGCCGGAGCGGGGCGCAGACCCGCGGCACCCGAGAGGGCTGCCGCGCCTGCAAGCTCCTGGAGCGCGGCCGAATGCGCATGTCCGAAGGCGAGACCGAGGCCGATCGCCACGCTGCCGTCGCGAAGCGGGTGCTTGCCGATCGGCTCGGCCGGCGGCCGCTCCGGCAGCCGCGGGCGATCGATACGCATGGCGGCGATCGCGTGGCGAAAGGCCGCTCCGCCGTCAGTTGCGACAATATCCCGCGCGCGCGCTGCAGGTCCCCCCGCTGCGATGACGCGGATAATGTTCATTGCAGCATCTACCGCGTGCTCGGCCGCGACGGCGCCCAGAGGAGTCGCGCTACCGGCATCACCTCCGAGGGCGACGTGAAGGTATGCTGCCTCTGCCCGCATCCGCACGTCGGCAGGAATGGCGTCGAGGTGCAGCGCACCGCCACCATCGAGAGCGACGGAAACCTTTGGGGCGATCCCGGCCGAGAAGGGCGCTGCTGCAATCGCGCGACGAAGCTCCGCGGCCATAACGCCTGTGTCGAGCACCTCATCCGGATCGAGGCCGGCCAAAGAATTGTTCAAGATCGGAGGTCCTTCGCAAAATGCGATCTCGATCGTGCCGAGGACGGCCGCCAATCGTTTTGCGGATGTTTCCGTCAGTCCCCGGATCTGCACACTTCCGCGCGAGGTGACTTCCATGACGCCATTCCCGCACCGGCGCGCGGCCGCGCACAACGCCTGGAACGCATCGCAAGAAATTGTTGCACCTGCCGGCGTGATGCGCGCCAGCAAGCCGTCCCCGGTCGCCATCGGTTGCGAGAGACCAGGACAGACGCCGCGTCGTAACGGAGCGCTCATGAGATCGCCCTGTTCACGAGCGCGGCCAACCCCGCATCAACATCATTGCGCCGAGGATGCCAGAGGCCGCGCCGGCGCGCCGCGTCGAGACGAGCCGCGATGGCCGCCGCCGCCTCGGGATTCTCCCGAAGGAGAAAAGTCCGAACCGCATCGTCGGCGACATACGCATCGTGGAGGAGATCGAAAAGGTGGCTCGCAACGAGGTCCGTTGTCTCGGCGAAGTCCGCGAGGCGGTCGACGGTCTCCGCAAGCTCGGCCGCGCCACGCGGGCCATGCCGCAGCTGCCCTGCGATAAACTTTGGGTTCGTTGCGCGCGAGCGCACGATGCGCGACAGCGCCGCAGACAACGAACGCGCGCGCGGCCGTGCGGGATCGGTTGTATCAAGAATAATCAGATCGGGTGCATGCCCCAGCGCGGAGGCGGCCGCGGCAAAGCCGCCGACGAATGCAACATCTTCCGATCCTTCCAACAAGTCGCGGGCAGGATCTTCGGCGAAATGCACGAGCAGGTCGGCGGTGGCGAGTCGCGCCTCGAACGCGCCGGGAGTGGGAGTCGCTGTGCCCTCTGAACCGCCATAGGCGTGCGAGACGGCGGCAAGATAGGACCTTCCGAGTTCCTGGCGATCGATGTCGCGTCCCAGGAGCTCCTCGACGCCGGCACCATAGGCTCCGGGCGCCGTGCCGAAGATACGCGCGACCGATCCAGCTATGTGCGAGGATTCCCGCCAAGCGGCGGAAAGCGGATTCTCGTCAGCTGGCTCCTCGCGCGCTGCAACCGCGCGCACCGCGGCGTCGATAAGCGCGATCTGGGTTGGAAACAAGTCGCGGAACAGACCTGAAACTCGCCAGGTCACATCGACGCGAGGCCTTCGGATGGTTGCGGTCGGCAGAACCTCTATTCCGGTGACGCGGCCGGTTGCTTGGTCCCACGTCGGACTGCAGCCCATCAGGGCGAGGCCTTGCGCGATTTCCTCCCCGCCGGTGCGCAAGGTGGCGCTGCCCCAGAGATCGATCACCGAGGCGCGCGGCATTTCGCCGTGGGTTTGCATATACGCGCGAACCACCTCATCGGCCGCGAGCCGTCCCAGATCGGTCGCGGTCGGCGTCGGCAGCATGCGCGGATCGGCGGCGAACATGTTGCGACCGGTCGGCAGGACATCGCGGCGGCCGCGCGCAGGGGAACCAGCCGGCCCCGGTGCGATTCGCCGCCCGTCCAAGGCGGCGAGGATCGCAGCCCGTTCCGCTGCGGCGCTTGCGCTCCATCCAGCATCGCCAACGTTGGCGGGCTCGCGCCCATAGATGTGAAGCCCGTCCTTTATCGCGACCTCCTTGAGGTCGCACAACCAAGCATCGATGCGCCGCAATGCGTCATCGGGATTAGCATCGAGCCGCACGCGCGCCTCGACCGCAAGCCCGGTGCGTTCGGCCTGTTCAAGGATCAACCGCGCAAGGCGCTCCCGCCGGCGTCGATCAAGGCCGTCCGCCTGTGCATATTCATCAACAAGACGCTCGAGATCGCGGGCGTCTCCCGCAAGCCCGCCTTGGACGAGCGGCGGCGGCAGGTGGCCGACAGTCAAGGCCGCGATCCGCCGCTTTGCCTGCGCGGCTTCTCCGGGGTTGCTGACGATGAATGGATAGATGACGGGCAGACACCCGACCATCAATTCGGGGAAGCACGACGCGGTCAGCGCCACCGCTTTGCCAGGTAACCACTCGAGGGTGCCGTGTGCGCCCATGTGGATGAGGGCGTCAACTTTCGCAACGTGCCGAAGCCAAAGCGCGAACGCGAGCAACGCGTGGCGCGGTGGCAAAGTCGCGTCGTGATAGGTTGTTCGGCGATCAGACGAACGTCCCCTGTCCGGAGGGAACGCGACCACAATGTTACCGAATGTGCGCGCGCGGAAGTAGAATGCGCCGTCACGCACATCGCTGTCGTCTTCGGCTTCGCCCCATGCGTCCTGCACCTGCTCAATGGCGTCAGCGGGAAGAGCCGCAACGAGCTCGCGATATTGATCGAGCGGGAGAGCAGCGTCGATCGATGGGTTAGGTAGGGCGTCCAGCAAGGCGCGCGAGGTTCGGGGCGCGCCAGCAACATCATAGTTTGCGTTCTCCAGATCCGACAGCAGCGCAACCGTGCTCGCGGGCACATCAAGGCCTACGGCATAACCGGCGCGACCCGCCGCGCCCGGATAATCGGGCAGCAATACTGCCAGCCGCCGTTCGGCACGCGGTTTCGCCCGAAGCTTAACCAGCGCCGCGATGCGGTCAGCGACAACCGCAACGCGGTCCGGCTCCGGCAAACTCCCGAATGCGGTGAAACAAAGGTCGCCGTCCGTTGGTAATGGCCCCTTGAACGCAATCACGCCTTGCAGCACTCGCCCATCAATTTCCGGCAGGACGACGTGCATCGCGAGGTCGGCCGGACCGAGGCCGCGTGGACTCTGCGACCATGCCGAACGCCGTGTGGTTGCGATTACGGCCTGCAGCACGGGCACATCCGTGTGATCGAATGCCGTCGGCTCGCCGGCGGCCGCAGCGCCGAACCCGGTCGCGGTGACGATGGCGGCCGGCTTCAGTCGCGCGAGCGCAGCGCGCACGAATTCCGCCGCCGCCCGATCCTTCAGGCTAGGCACCACCAGCGGCGCAGGTGCCAGCTGACGTTCTGTCAGTGCCCGCGCCAATGCATCGATTGCTGCCGTATCCGCTGCGAGCAGCATCGCGCGGTAGAAGATGATCGGAATACAGGGTCGCTCGGGCGGACAGAACGCGGCCAGACGGTCGAGATCGACCGCCCCTTCATGGGGAATGTATCCGGCCATGCGCGCCACCGGGCGCGCCTCGCAGATATCAACCGGTGACCCACAATATCGCGCAAGCCGCCGAAGCAGCGCCGCCAAATTCTCTCGCCCACCTTCGCGAAAGAAATGCAACAACGTGTGCAGCTCATGCGCTCGCAACGTGGAGGCTTCGGTGAGGCGGGGATCGTCGCGGTCCTCCCCTGGCAGAAGCGCAAGCGCAATCGAGGTTTCCCGTGCAAGCGATGACAGGCGCTCGACGCCGTAGCGCCACCACTCGAAACCTCCCAACAGCCGGACCACAACGACCTTGGCATGGCGTGCCACGCTGTCGAGCCAAAGATCGACAGAGAGGGGGTGCCGTAGATCACGCAAGTTTGCCAGTCGCAGTGTAGGGAGCACATCCCGCTGTGCTCTCCAGGCAGCCGCAAGGGCTGACAGGTCACTATCGGCGAAAGACAAAATCAAAATGTCTCCGGGCGCCTGGCGCAGATCGACGGCTTCGACCAATTCGTCGATTGAAGCCGAGGTGGTCGTCAGCAGATGCATCGCTCACCCTGACAGGGCGCGTTTGATGCCGTCGCGGTTCAGCCCCTTCATACCGATCACGACAAGACGGCCTTGGCGCTTCTCTGCGGCGGTCCAGGCACGATCGTAGTGGTGGCTCACGCGTGGACCGACGGCCTGCACGAGCAGGCGCATCGGCTTGCCAGCGACGGCGGCAAATCCCTTTACACGCAGAACGCTCGCGTCTGCCGCCGCGGCGGCAATACGGGTCGCCAAGCTCGCCGGATCGGCGATCTCCGGCAACGGAACGACGAAGCTTTCAAAGTCATCATGGTCATGTTCTAGTTCCGCGTCGTGGCGCGTGTGACGGTTGGCAATATCGTCTTCGGCTCCGATGCCCAGCCCGAGCAGGGCTGCCGGATCAACCTTGCCATGGGCCACCGGCACAATCTTGACGGCACGGGGCAAGGACCTCACGATCGCCTCGGCCGCCTTCTCGGCCCCGACGGCATCCAAGAGATCGCGCTTGTTGAGCACCACGAGGTCAGCGCACGCGATCTGATCCCCGAACACTTCCTCGATGGGGTCGTCGTGGTCGAGCGCCGGATCGGCCTGGCGCTGACGGCTCAGCGCATCCAGATCGGCTGCGAGTCGCCCCTCTGCGAGCGCGGCACCGTCGACAACGGCAACCACCCCGTCGACCGTAACCCGACTCTTTATCATGGGCCACTGAAAGGCCTGAACCAACGGTTTTGGAAGCGCGAGCCCGGATGTCTCGATCACGATGTGCTCGACGGGCGGTGTCCGCCCCAGGATCGTGTCCAACGCGGGTACAAAGTCGTCAGCGACCGTGCAGCAGAGACAGCCATTGGCAAGTTCGACGATGTTTTCTTGTGGGCAGGACGCGTCGCCGCAAGCTTTGAGAATTTCGCCGTCAATACCGACGTCCCCGAACTCATTCACGATCACAGCCAATCGGCGCCCGTTTGCAGACGCCAATACGTGGCGGATTAGCGTTGTCTTGCCGGCCCCAAGAAAGCCGGTCACGATGGTGCAGGGCACGCGCGCGATCGAATTGTTCATTCGAGTTCCTCAAAATTCATCGGGGGTACGCGAGCGATGAGGCCCCGCTTGAGCGGCTGTGGTCTCCCCCGCCATGGCATGATGCCGTCGCTCGCGCCGGCGAGAAGGCGTGCGCCATCGACCAATGCCGGCCCGCAGGCTGCGTCGAGGCCGCCAAAAATGTAGGTCCAAGATCCATTGCAACGCACGGCGGCGCTCAAGCCGCGCGTGCAATTCGCCAGGCACCGAACGGGCTGGATTACAACCCCGCTGCCTTCGGCCGCTTTCGTCGCCGCCGCCGCTAGGATCGCACCGGGCGGTGGCTCGCTGTCTGTTGTGCCGGCATGTCGGCAGGTGACGCACACGTACACCGTCGCAGCGCCAGCAGGTGCTAGTATGTCGGTCTCGGATGACTGCTCAGAGTCCACTCGTGCCGCTCCGCAGGGGCGGTCGCCCGAATCCGGGTGCTTGGTGCGAAGCGACCGACCCCGAGGCACCCCGCCGGGCCACGACCGAATCAACGGCAGGTCTCCTGGCTCGCGGGTCGCCGCCCGTCACCGCCTTCCCGGGAGTAGGTCCCAGTGGCAATGTGGCACGGGCTCGCCGCTTACAGTTGCGGGGGCAGCTGCGGCTTCGGAACACTGGTTCCACACCGCATTCCCTGTTCGCTCTCGTGTGAGAGACCGTCAATTGCAGCCAGTTAACGGTTGCGGCGCACGCTTTGTCAATGCCGGGTAGTGGGCTCCTTTGATTGACGGTGTGTCCGCCGCAATCAAAAGACCCCACTACCCAATGCCGATGCGCCACTATGCTTGCGGTCGATTCTCCGAGAGCTATAGTCCTGCGGTAGCCGGAGCTCGCTCCATCAGGGCAAGTTAATGGGGGATACTATGGGTGTACGTCTGCTTTGCCGCACGGCGCTCATTGCAATTCTTTTTCTCTGCACAACATCGGCATTCGCCCATCATGTGATGGGTGGCACTACTCCCTCGACGCCTGTTGAAGGTCTCTTGTCCGGCATCGGCCATCCGATCATTGGTCCGGACCACTTGGCTTTTTTGTTGGCGATCGGCATTGCCGTCGGCGTCGGCGGCCTCAACCTGGCGTTAGTGGCACTCTTCGTGATTGCCTCAGCTATCGGTGTCATGCTCCACGTCAACGGCATCAACCTCCCGGGAGCCGAGATAATCGTTGCATGCTCGGTTTTGCTGGCAGGATTCCTGATTGCCCGCGGACGCGTTCTGTCAATCTGGTCGTGGGCGGCGCTTTTCACCGTCGCGGGCCTTTTCCACGGCTACGCGTTCGGCGAGTCGATTGTTGGCGCGGAGACATCCCCCCTTCATGCATATCTTGTCGGACTCATTGTTATCCAGGTCGCGCTCACGGTCGGAATTGCGCTGTTCGCCCGCCGGCGAAGCTTTGGCATCTCCGAACTCACGCCGCGGCTCGTGGGCGCGGCAATTGTCGGGGTCGGATTAACTGCTCTAATTGGCCAACTCATACCTAGCACGTAGATATCTTGGCATCCAATGTGCCGAACTCGGCACCGCTCACGCTCGTCCTCGGCGGCGCTCGGTCGGGCAAGAGCCGTTATGCCGAGAGCTTGATCACCGCCCTGCCGCCGCCCTGGACTTATGTAGCAACAGCGGAGCCAGGCGACGCCGAGATGGCAGAGCGTATTGGCGCCCATCGCGCACGGCGTGGACTAGATTGGAGAACATTCGAAGCACCGCGTGATCTTGTGGGGGCACTCGCTGCCCACGCAGTGACACCTTTGCTTGTCGATTGTTTAACGCTGTGGCTCTCAAATGCGCTGCTCGCCGGGGCCGATATCGATGCAGAGATCGAGCGGCTTGACTCCGAGTTGCCACGAGCCGCCGCCCCGGTTGTGCTGGTTGCCAACGAGGTTGGCTTCGGCATCGTGCCCGATACCGCTCTCGGCCGCCGTTTCCGCGATGCACAGGGGATGCTCAATCAGCGGATTGCCACCCGCGCAAATCGCGTTGTCCTCGTCGTCGCCGGAGTGCCGCTCACCATAAAGGGGTAAACATGGGCAGACCGACCGACGAGCAGGAGGTCGAGCGCCATCGCGTCAAGATGGCGAAGCGAAAACTCGTGCAGGATGCCGAGGTGGCCGGAAAGACGATCGAAAAGGGCCTCCTCGTCGTCCACACGGGGCCCGGCAAGGGCAAATCGACGGCCGCCTTCGGGCTCGCGCTGCGCATGCTTGGTCGCGGCCATCGGGTCGGCGTCGTTCAATTCATCAAAGGAGCTTGGCACTCCGCAGAGCGCGACGCTCTCGCCGTGTTTGGAGACCAGATCTCCTGGCACACAATGGGCGAAGGTTTTACATGGGAAACGCAGGATCTGAAGCGCGACGTCGCTGCCGCAGAACGGGCCTGGGAGAAGGCGCTCGAACTCATGCGCGACCCGACGTTTGGGCTGGTGGTCCTCGATGAAATCAATATCGCGCTCCGCTATGCTTATCTCGACGTGCACGCTGTCGTCACCGCATTGAACGCACGTAGGGCCGGGCTTCACGTCGTAGCGACCGGCCGCAACGCCAAGCCGGAACTCATCGCTGCGGCCGATCTCGTGACCGAGATGACGCTCGTGAAGCACCATTTCGCCGCCGGCGTGAAAGCTCAGCCCGGTATCGAGTTCTGACCTTTGACCGCCCGCGCAATCATGTTCCAGGGCACCGCGTCCGACGTCGGCAAATCGCTGATTGTCACCGGCATGGCGCGGGCGCTGGCAAATCGGGGCTTCAAGGTCCGACCGTTTAAGCCGCAAAACATGTCCAACAACGCCGCGGTGACTGTCGACGGTGGCGAGATTGGCCGAGCGCAGGCTCTGCAGGCACGAGCGGCACGCACTGCGCCGAGCGTGCATATGAATCCTGTGCTGCTTAAGCCGCAGAGTGACGTGGGTGCACAGCTCGTAGTACAGGGTTGCGTTCACGGAACAGCCAACGCCGCTGCTTATCAGCGCATGAAGCCCGATCTCGCCCACTTCGTGCTAGACAGCTACGCCCGCCTCAAAGGAGAGGCTGATATCGTGCTCGTCGAGGGCGCTGGCAGCGCGTCCGAAGTGAACCTGCGCGAACATGACATCGCCAATATGGGATTCGCGCGCGCGGCCGATCTGCCGGTTGTGCTGATCGGCGACATCGATCGGGGTGGCGTCATTGCCAGTCTGGTCGGAACCAAAACCGTGATTGATCCGAGCGATGCGGCACAAATTCGCGGTTTTCTCGTCAACAAATTTCGCGGTGACCCACAGCTATTCTCGGACGGAATAGCCACGATCGCGCGGCTGACCGGATGGGAGGCGCTTGGCGTTATACCCTTCTTTCCTGGTGCCCGACTGCTTCCGGCGGAAGACGCTTTAGCGCTCACGGGTACCCGAATTACAAAGCCAAAGGCACGGATCAGGATCGCGGTCCCGATCCTGCCGCACGTGGCCAACTTCGACGATCTCGACCCGTTGGAAGCGGAGCCGGCGGTAGATCTAATCCGACTTCATCCTGGCGACGCGCTTCCCGGCGACGCGGACCTCGTCATCCTGCTTGGCGCGAAGGCAACGATTGCCGATTTGTCCGCGCTTCGCGACAGGGGTTTCCAGATTGACATTGCCGCGCATGTGCGGCGGGGCGGCAGCGTTTTGGGACTATGCGGCGGTTATCAGATGCTGGGACGCACTATACGAGACCCGCTCGGACTCGAGGGACCTGTCGGTGTTGCCGATGGCCTGGGTCTACTCGACGTCGAGACGGTCTTGACTGCGGAGAAGCGCCTGGAGCCCGTATGTGGGATAACGAGCGACGGCATGCCGTTCTCGGGATATGAAATGCATATGGGCCTGACCGAGGGGCCGGACTGCGCGAGGGCTTTCGCGCGCCTCTCCGACGGATCCTCGGAGGGGGCCGTTTCGCCTGACGGACGCGTCATGGGTACCTACATCCACGGCCTGTTTACCGAGGATGGACAACGCTCTGCATGGCTCGAACGCTTTGCGGCAGGCCAGGCGGCGGTTTCCTATGATGCGCTGCTTGAAGAAACGCTGGACGAACTTGCGAAGCATCTCGCCGCTCACGTCGATATCGATCGCCTGCTCAGCCTATCGCGATGAGAGCAGCGGCCGTGAAAGCAACGCATCCGACCAAGATTGCGTCGGCACAACGGTATAATGCGAGCGCAGCCCGAATATCCATCGTTTTGGCCGCACGGCGGCCGTTCCCCATGAACGCATCGTCGATCACGACGCCGCGGTAGGCGCGGGGCCCTGCCAGCGATAGGCCAAGGGCACCTGCCATTGCCGCTTCAGGATAGCCCGCGTTCGGCGACCGGTGATGACGAGCGTCCCGGCGCATAGTGCACCACGCCGCGGGTGCCGAAGCGCCTCGTGTTACGGCCGCAGCAGCGATGATAAGCAGAGCCGCGACGCGCGATGCCGGCAGGTTCACCAGATCGTCGAGGCGGGCAGCGGCCCAGCCGAAGGCCTGGTATCGCGGGCTGGGATGCCCAATCATGCTGTCTGCCGTGCTGATTGCCTTGTAAGTTGCGGCGCCCGGGAGCCCCGCGATGATCATCCAGAAGACAGGCGCTACCACCCCATCGGAAAAATTCTCTGCCAGGCTTTCGATTGCAGCGCGGGCGACACCTGCCTCGTCGAGAGGCTCGGTATCGCGGCCGACAAGCTGCGACGCCGCCTTTCGTGCGCTGCTAATTCCTTCGTTCTCGAGCGCGTCGGCAACACGCGCCACATGTTGGTACAGGCTTCGCTGGGCGATTAACGTGCTGGCGAGAATGCCGACACCGATCATACCAAATGGCAGAATCAGAAGTGCGCGCTCGATGACCAGGGCCGCCGCAGCCACGATCGCAACGACGAGCAAAACTGTAATAACTCCAAGTATCTGTCTCCGACCGGGACCGGCACTCCCTTCGTTCCAGCGGCGCTCCAACGTGGAGATGAAGCGGCCCATCCAGATCACCGGGTGGCCGATTGATCGCAACAGCCAATCCGGATAACCGGCGATGATCTCGATCATGACGGCCAAAGCGGTGAGCACGACAGCCATGATCCCCCGTCCGGATGCGCTCCTCGAGCATGGCGGCGATCTCGGCGCGGCGCGGCAGCTGTTTCCCGAGGCGCCGCAACCTTTCATCGACCTGTCAACGGGAATCAACCCTGATTCTTACCCATTGCCGCCGCTCAGCCGGGACGTGTTCGCGCAATTACCTCATTCTGCGGCGCAATGGCGACTTTCCGCAATCGCGGCCCAAGCTTATGGAGCGCCATCGGCCGCGCACGTGGTGTGCGCGCCGGGGAGCCAAATCCTATTGCCGCTCGTGGCGGGCCTCGCGTCTCCCGGTCGCGCAGTCATTCTCGGCCCAACTTATTCCGAGCATGCGCGGGCCGCCGCGCACGCCGGACATGCGGTGTTGGATGCCAGGGAGGTCAACGAGCTGCATGGAGCCGACCTCGCGATTGTGGTCAACCCGAACAATCCTGACGGGCGGATCATTAGCAAAGAGAAACTCCTTGCATTGCGCCACGAATTGAACGTCCGGCGCGGTCTTCTCGTCGTAGACGAAGCCTTCATGGATGTCGGTCCGCCGGAAGCAAGCCTGGCGGGGGAGACAGAGCATGGAAACGTTGTCGTGCTCCGATCTTTTGGAAAGTTCTTCGGGCTGCCAGGACTGAGGCTAGGGTTCGCGCTTGCTGCGCCCGCCATAATAGCAAAGCTCAAGAGCGCCATAGGGCCGTGGGGCGTATCGGGCCCAGCCATCGCAATCGCCGAACGGGCCCTTACAGACGCTGCCTGGATTGACGCCACTCGCGTCCGACTGCTGCGGGGTGCGGAGACCTTCGATCGGGTAATAGGGAATGCAGGCCTCGAGATTGCCGGCGGCACATCATTATTCCGGCTGGCTCGCGCGCGCGACGCACGTCAGGTATTTCAGCATCTTGGAGCCAACGGGATAATCGTCCGGCTCTTTCACGAACAGCCAACCTGGCTGCGGTTCGGTATTCCGAGCGAGGCCGACTGGCACCGCGTAGGTTCGGTCCTGGCGGCCGTTGGCCGGCTTCTGCGCAAAGCGGCCGGATGAAGACGAATTGAACGGACCCTGCCCGGCAGCAATTCAGGCGCTGATTTCGAATGCTTGACTCTATTACTCGGAAAGCATCGAGCTTTGTCGCCGGCCACAGTCAAATAGTAGGCAGTTTACCAAGAAAACGATAACATCGATTCGGATGATTCGTCGCTTTTGCGGCAGGGGGCCGAATGAGAATGAGCACGATCATCACAGTAGCTACTATGAAGGGCGGCAGCGGCAAAAGTACGCTCGCAAGTTGCCTTGCTGTACATTGGCATCTTGAGGGGCGTCACCCGACGATCGTCGATGCCGATCCGCAGCGCTCGATCGCGCGGCTTGCTGCGCGTGACCGGGCGCTCGGTGGCGTGCCGGTGGTTGAGGATGCGAGTGAGCACGCCTGCGACGTGGCCCGACGGGTTTCTGTCGGTGGCGGCCCAGTCATCATCGATACGCCCGGTTTTCGTTCAGAGACGACAACTAAATGTCTCGCCGCAAGCGATTTTGTGCTCGTGCCAGTCAAGGCCTCTCCATTCGACGTTGATCGCATGATCGATACTCTCACCATGCTCACTAATAACGCGGGCGAGCGACGACCGGTCTTCCGGTGCCTACTGACGCAGACGACGCGCGATTCCGTGATTGCCAAGCACATACGTTCCGAGCTCGGCGCGGCCGGCTTCCCACTACTCGAAAGTGAGATGACCAATCGCGTTATCTACGCGGAAGCCGCACTTTGGGGCGCGACGCCAAGCCTCATGGACGGTGCCGGAGCCGCCGCGCGCGACATCGCAGCGATCGCTGCCGAGGTCGACAATATTCTCGCCATCAAACAGGCGGCATAAGCGTGAGAAAAAAGCTTCCCAACGCAATCAGGCATACGATGGACGGCCTGCGCGAAGCTGCGGCCGGCAACGGCGATGAGTGGCGCCCGACGCCGGTGGCCATGATGGCTTCGAACGAACTATCCAGCGCAACAAGCGCTGCGGCGGAGTCTCGCCCGGTGGCCCAGGTCATCGAGACGACCCCGCCGTCTTCAGTTTCCGACACCGTAGCCCCCAAGCTCGCATCCTCAACATCCGCCAAAGCGGACATCGCGCAGCGATTAGCTCAAGCACGTGCGATCGTGGATCGTCATGCCACCTATTCGGCGTTCGGCGGAATTGTCCCGCTGCCAATCGCAAGTGTCGCGGGTATTACCACGATAATCATCCGCATGGTGAAAATGCTGAGCAACCTGTATGGCGTTCCTTTCGAACGCGATCGAGCACGCGCCATCGTCGCAGGGCTGGTGGGAGGCGCCACGCCTACGGGTTTCGCGGTAGTGACGACTTCGACGCTGTTCTACGTCGTGCCGACCGGTGTCCTGCTAGGCACTGTGGTCTCCACCATCTCCGCGATTGCCTGCACTCGGAGCATCGGCCGAGTTTTTATCGAGCACTTCGAAAGCGGAGCGACGTTGAATGATTTTCGCACATCTAAAAAGAACTGACGATACTCGCTCCCGGACTGTGATTACCACACGGATTGAAGTTACGTGCCTCAATGTCGAACTTTGAGTCAGCACGTGTATAACGGCCCGCAACTTGCCAATCGAGCCTGAGCTAGTTTGCGAGACAATTTGAATTCAACCGCGACGACTAATTCGACGGACTGTTTTTTTGTTCACTCACGGACAACTCTTCCATGCTTTTGATTAGGCTCTTCGGCCGCATATCGGTCCAGTTTCTGTTTATGAATTCGAGGCAAGCAGCACGGCTATCGGATTTATGAATGATAGTCCAACCGTCAGGAACGTCTATGAAGCTCGGCCAAAGGGAGTACTGTCCCTCTTCATTGATCAAAACATGGTAGATGCCGTTTTCATCTTCAAATGGATTCGTCACGAGGTCCTCCTTTTCACATGAAGTCTCATTACCCTGCGCCGTCTTTCGAGTTCGGTCGCAAGTACACGTCCGATCCTTGCAGCTGGTAGGGGATCCATCATTGCTTCGTGGGTACAGTCGATTCGATGGACCTTAATCTTCCCGCCGACATACGGCGCCCAGACGTCGTGCGATGGTTTCGGTTCGCCTTGCGTCGCTACGAAAAGCAAGATATCGCCACGAAATTGTTGTGGCAAGAATCTCCTCATCAGACGAACGCTGTTGTCATATCCCTCCATGATAGCTTCATAGTGGTGTTCCCTCAGCATTGAGAGGAGATGTTCGTCATGACGCAAGGTGTCGACCATATTACGTATCGGATCAGCCGCGCCGGCGAAAAGAACTTCTTTATGGCGCGCGTCATGACGGCGATGCAGGAGCTCTTCACAATTGCTGGGATAGCTATCGAGAAGGGCGAGCAGTCCAACCTTTTCGTCTGTGGCCTGGAGGTGAGTGGCAATGGCGTGAGCCACTAGACCGCCAAACGACCAGCCGAGCAGGTTATACGGCCCACGGGGCTGAACCTCACGAATAAGACTGAGATAATCTAGGGCGACCTCCTCAATACTGTTGGGCAGCATCTTTGGCTGAGTGAGATTACGCGCCTGTAGCCCATAAATTGGATATTCCGAGGGGAGATGGGTAATGAGCCTCGAGTAGGGCCAACTGAACCCTCCCGCATGATGGATGCAGAACAACGGCTGCATGTTTCCATGCGGCCTGATCGGCAGGAAAGGCTCAAGATCGGACCGGATTGGGCGCCCGTCTCCGAGATGCTTGACAAGAGCCGAAACGCTCGGCGCTTCAAACAGGCTGCGGATCGATACCTCAACATCAAGGCT